>OHHL01000630.1_pt1 | contig 11975 bp, 10 predicted proteins | sample 1568031 | NCBI WGS metagenome assembly OHHL01 (sample SAMEA3879513, study PRJEB24766) | human gut metagenome | biome: human-associated habitat; feature: feces | place: USA | collected 1985/1987 | reverse complement strand
TTGCATGTGTTAGGCACGCCGCCAGCGTTCGTCCTGAGCCAGGATCAAACTCTCAATAAAATGGTATCTTAAAGCCGAAGCTCTAAAATCAATTTCATTCTTCGTTCGCTCTTAGCTTAACTCAAGAATTTTCGTTGGCTATTCAAAGAATCTCATTTCTGACATTCACTGAACAACTCTTTTGGTTCTTTTTCAGAACCTTAATTGTCCAAGGTGTTTGTTCATGTTTCTCGTTGTTTAATTTACAAGGTGCACTCCGCAGTTTCGCGGGCTTTTATTGTATCACATCAAGTTTCATTTGTCAAGAACTTTTTTCAAATTCTTTCGAACTTTTTGTGATCCGCTCGTCGCTTCGCGATTTCTCGCTCAGCAGCGAACTCATTTAGTTTAGCACATCTTCATCCGTTTGTCAAGAACTTTTTTGATCTTTTCGATCTTTTTTCTTGACTTCCGTCCGATTTGCTGCGCTCCTCAGAACGCTCGGCTATGATACCATCGAAAAACCAGTTTGTCAACCCTTTTTTTCATTATTTTTCACTCTTTTTTATATTTACTATTACTTGTGTTAATATCGGCACGACACCCCAAAATATAGCCGCTCCCACAGCCCAGCTCCAGATCGGCAGCCGGTACGCCAGAATGCTTCCGCCAAATGCCAGCAGGCAGAACACACCTCCGGTGCTTCCCATGCCATTTTTCCGTCTGACAGCTCCCAGCATACGTTCTGCCGCACACACCAGCATCGTCAAAAGCGCAAACAGCCCCAAAAGCTGCGCGACTGACAGCAGCAGCTCGAACCGCTGCATGACCGACAGCACAGACAGGCTTTTCGTCAGCGTGAGAAACGGCAGCGGCTCCTGCCGCGCCAGCTCCGGCGACAGGCAGGCCGCCGTCAGAAATGCCGGGACTGCCGGAAGAAGCGCAGATGCTGCCGCCGTACCGGGTGAAATGCGCGGTGTTTCCTCCTCCGCCGTGACAAATGCCATGCAGACCGGCCCCAGACACAGGCAGAACGCCAGCGCGGCATCCGCTGGAACGCCCTGCGGGCGGCTCCAATCTACCCGCACGTGCCGCAGGGACGCCGCGGCAATGACCGCATACAGTCCCGCGAGGCACAACGCAAGCACTGCACAGACACGTCCGGCTGCCAGCCGTCCCTTTTGTCCGGCCAGCGCCGCCAGCAAAAGCGGGATCGCGGGCAGGAACGGGCCAAGGTCGTCTTCAAACGCGATCTGACTGGCCGCAGCCGCGCCCGAGGCCGCAAACAGCAGCCACAAAAGCTCCGCCGCTGCCATGATCCGTCCGCCAACAGCTCCGAACGCGCGGGCAAACGCCTGCCGCATACACAGGCCGGAGTGCCGCTGCATCGCCTGCTGGCAGGCGGCAAGCGCGCAGGCGAGAATACTCCCGCCCAGCACCCACAGCCAGCCGCAGCCCGGCAGCGCCATCGCCGCCGGAACGCTTAGCGCGCACAGGCTCCACGCGCGCACCTGTCTCGGCGTCAGCTTATCCTGCAAGAATGATCCCTCCGTTTTCCCCCGGCAGCAGAATCGCCGGGTCGAGTGCTTCTCCGCGCAGAAGCGCGGCGTGCGCGTCCGCGAGCGTCACCGCACCGGGGTGCGCCTGCAAAAATTCCACGCAGCCGTCTGCATCCAATGCATCCATCCGCGCCAGATACAGCTTTGCCGCCGGGCGGAACTGCCGCTGCCGCACCGCTGCGGGCAGAAGCGATTGTGTGCTTTGCAGGAGAATAATATGCTCCGCCGTGTCCAGAAAGAGCGTGCCCTCCGCCCCTTCCCGCATGGCAGCAAGCGCGTCCGGGAGCGTCGTGCCGGAGCCGGATACGCCGTTGTCGCTTTCCACGGTGATCCGCCCGTCCTCCTGCGCGATCACGAGCACCTGCGCAGGCAGGAGCTTCGCCGCGTCCGTCCCCGTGCGCGGCAGCATACAAAGGCTGACCACCGACGCGGCCGCCAGCAGCGCGATACTGATTTTATTGAGCATGACCGTCCCCCTGATTTTTCAGATCCTGCGGGTGCAGCGCCGTGTCGCGCCATTTCTGCCGCACCAGAAGCGGGCGCAGCACGGCGCGTCTTGCCCGCGCGTCGGAAAACGGCGCGAGATAGGACACATCCAGACTCGTCAGCCCCGACAGGTGGATCAGCAGTGCAATGCCGCCTGCCGTCAGGGCGAACAGCCCGCCCGCTCCCGCCAGAATCGCCAGTGCGAAGCGCCAGATGCGAACGGCGTCGGACAGATCCCGGCTCGGAAGCGTAAAGCCGCAGATTCCGGCGGAGGCCGTGACGATCAGCGCGGCGGGCGAGACGAGCCGCGCATCGACCGCCGTTGTGCCCACGACGAGGCCGCCGATGATGGAAACCGCCGTGCCGATGGCCTGCGGCAGATGAAGCCCCGCCTCCTGCAAAAGCTCAAACGCGGCAAGCAGGCCCACCACCTCGAAAACCGTATCGAACGGCACCTCGCGCTTGGATTCGATGATCGCCAGCAGCAGCTTTGTCGGGATCATCTCCTGATGGTACGTCGCCATGGCGACATACAGCCCCGGCAGCAGCAGCGCGGCCAGCAGCGCCAGATACCGCAGCACGCGCAGGCAGGACGCCGAGAGATAGTCGACCGCGCGGTCCTCCGTCGATTTCATAAGAACGCCGAGATTGACCGGGGCCAGATACCCCAGCGGCAGCCCGTCGACCAGCAATCCGACCTGTCCGTTCAGAAGGCCCTGGCAGAAGGTGTCCGGGCGCTCGGTGTATTGTAATAACGGAAAGGCTGTCCGGCGGGAACCGGTCACGTATTCCTCGACGCTTGCGGGCGTGAGCATCCCGTCAATGTCGATATTTTCCAGCCGCTTTTCCATGCGCCGGACAAGCTCCGGCGCGGTCAGGTCGGCGAGATAGCAGACCGTGACGGCGGTTTTCGTGCGCAGGCCGACGGTCTTCTGTGAAAAACGCAGCTGCGCCGTGCGCAGATGGCGGCGCAGGAGACTGGTGTTGATGCGCATCGTCTCTGTAAACGCGTCCTTTGCGCCCTTGACAGTGTTTTCCGACTCCGGCGCGGAGGGGCCGCGCCGGGCGCTCGTTTTCGTTTCGAAGCAGAGCGCCGTGTCCGTGCTCGGAAAAATGACAGCGCAATAGCCGTGCAGCAGCTTGTCCGCCGTCTGCGCGGGACTCTGCGTGCGCTCGGCGACGGCGCAGTAGACTCTCGCCCGCTCCGCCTGCGTCAGAACCTCCTGTATGCTCCCCGGCGTGACCGTCTCCATCAGCGGCTTCAGCACCTGCTCGGCGATATCCCCGCCGGAGGTCAGCCCGTCCAGAAACAGCAGTCCCAGCCTCTGCCCACCGACCGTGATCTGCCGGGTATTGAGATCCGCCGTATCCCCAACGCACGCCTGCACGTCCTCCATGCCCCAATGCGCCATGGTTTTGCCTCCTGTTTGGATGATTCTTCTGTCATTTTTCCGCAAACGCAGAAAAGTATACCTGTTTTCCGCGTCACAGGTTTGCATATCCCGGCTGTTTGTGGTAGACTATAGCGAAAGCGATTTGAAATCACACATATTTAATATGTATCTGGAGATGTACCGCCATGTATGAATTGATCACCGACAAGACGCTTGCAGAATACGAGGCGTTTTTACAGAGCCATCCGAAGGGCCATTTTGCGCAGAGCAGTCTCTGGGCCAAACAGAAGCCCATGTGGACATGGGACGCTGTCGCCGTGCGCGGCGAGGACGGGAAAATCAAAGGCTCTCTGGCCCTCATGACCCGCAAGGTTCCCGGCATCGGCCGGACGCTGATGTACGGCTGCCGCGGCCCGGTCTGCAATCTGGACGACCGCGAGACGTTTGCCCAGCTGTTGGAGGGCGCGAAGGCGCTGGCGAAAAAATATAAATCATATGTTATCAAGCTCGACCCGGACGTGCCGTCGAGCAACACGGCATTCGCCGCGCTCATGCAGTCGTTTGGCTTCCGGTGCAAGGAGGGCGGGAAGAATTTTGAGGCCATCCAGCCGCGCTATGTCTTCCGTCTGAACGTCGAGGGCAAAACGGAAGATGAGCTTATGGCGGCCTTCCACCAGAAATGGCGCTATAATATTCGCCTGGCCGAGCGCAAGGGCGTAAGCGTGAAGATCTGCGGCAAGGAAATGGTCCCGGCGTTCGCCGATCTCATGCTGACGACCGGCGTGCGCGACGGCTTTGTCACGCGCAAGCCGGAGTATTTCGCGAATATGCTCGACAATCTCGGCGAGCACGCGCGGCTCTACATGGCCTTTGACCCCGAGGGCGCGCCCATCGCGGGCACGCTTGCCATCCACTACGGCGACAAGGTCTGGTATCTCTACGGCGCGTCCAGCAACGAGCACCGCAATCTGATGCCCAACTATTTATTGCAGTGGCGCATGATCCAGTGGGCCGTCGAGACCGGCTGCCGGGTCTACGATTTCCGCGGCGTATCCGGAAACGTCTCCGAGGATAACCCGCTCTACGGCCTGTTCCGCTTCAAGCAGGGCTTCGGCGGGGACTTCACCGAGTTCGTCGGCGAAGAGGATCTGGTGCTCTCGCCGGTCATTTACTGGGCCGTGGAGCACGGCACGTCGGTCTTCAAGGATGTGCGCAAGGCCGTCTATCTCATCAAGAACCGAGACAAAAAATAACGCAGGAGGCGCAGCATGAAAGCGTATGTCGTCGACTCCGCCGCCGTGCGGAGCAATCTGCAAATTCTAAAGGACCGCGCAGGCAGCGCGGTCCTCTGGGCCGTTTTAAAGGGTGACGGCTACGGCCTCGGCCTTGTCCAGATGGCAGCGATCTGCCGGGAAGCCGGCGTCACGCACTTTGCCGTGACGGAGGTTTCCGAGGTCAGCCGCCTGCGCGCAGGCGGGTTTCAGGATTGTGACATTCTGATGCTCCGCCCGACCGCCGACGCGCAGGAGCTGACGCAGCTTCTGAACCTCGGCGCGATTCTGACCGTTTCGAGCCAGAACGACGCAGCCGTCCTGAACGGCGTGGCGGAAACGCTCGGTGTCCAGGCGCAGGTACACGTCAAGATCGATACCGGCATGGGCCGGTACGGCTTTTTGCCGGACGAGCTGGATCAGCTGCTGCCCATTTTCAAGTATATGCCCGGCCTGCACGTGACCGGCATTTATACGCATCTGCATTCCGCGTTCTGCAATCAGAAAGCGACGATTGCGCAGGCCGAGGCGTTTCAGGGCGTTCTGGACAAGCTGCACGCCGAGGGCTGCGGCACCGGCATGGCGCATATGCTGAACTCCGCCGGGCTTCTGAAATACCCCGAATACGCGATGGACGGCGTGCGCGTAGGCTCGGCCATCCTGGGGCGTGTGTCTGTGCGCGGAAATTGGGGTCTTGCCCGCATCGGCGAGTGTCAGGCGACGATTGAAGAGCTTCGCTGGCTCCCGAAGGGCCACAGCTGCGGCTACGGCGCGGGCTGGACAGCGAAAAAACCCACTCGCGTGGCCGTGTTCTCCGTGGGCTGGTACCACGGGTTCGGCGTGGAGATGGGAAACGATCTGTTCCGTTTCCGCGACTGCCTGCGCGGCGTTCTGCGGAATCTGAAGCAGATGGTCTTCAAAAAGCATATCTATGTAACGGTAAACGGGAAAAAGTGCCGCGTGCTGGGCCATATCGGGATGCTGCACACGTGTGTGGACGTGACGAAGCTTCCATGCGCGGTCGGCGACACAGCGGTTTTTGACATCAAGCCGCTGCTGCTCAAGGGCATCGAGGTCGTCTACCGGTGAGGAGGGGCCATGTCTGATAAAATTGCCGCCATTGCCACGGGCCGTGCCCGCACGGGCATCGGCATTCTGCGCCTGTCCGGCGACGGGTGCATTGAGGCCGCAGGGCAGGTCTTCAGGCTGAACTCCGGCAGGCCGCTGACCTCCCTCCCCGACCGGAAGCTTGCGCTCGGCACGCTCTTTGACGCACAGGGACGCCCCATCGACCACTGCATGGCGTTCATCTCCCGCGCCCCGCATTCGTACACCGGCGAGGATACCGCCGAAATTCAATGCCACGGCTCCCCCGCCGCACTGACCGCTGGACTTGAGGCGCTGTTCGCCGCAGGCTTCCGGCAGGCGCGGCCCGGCGAATTCACACGCCGCGCATTTCTAAACGGCCAGATGGACCTGACGCAGGCCGAAGCCGTGATCGATCTCATCGACGCCGAGACAGCCGACGCGGCGGCAAACGCCGCCGGACAAGTTGCAGGTGCGATCCGAAAAAGGATCGACCCGATCTATGACAGCTGGGTCGACCTGTGCGCGCATTTCCATGCCGTGCTCGATTACCCCGACGAGGATATCGACCCCTTCACGCTCTCCGGCTACGAAGCGTCGCTGACGGACAGCAGCCGGCAGCTTACCGCGCTGCTTGCCTCCTGCCACCGGGGCCGGATGGTGCAGTCCGGGATCAAAGCCGTCATTCTGGGCAGTCCAAACGCCGGAAAATCCAGTCTTCTGAACCGCCTGTCCGGCTTTGACCGCGTCATCGTCACCGACATTCCCGGCACGACGCGCGACACGGTCGAGCAGACCGTCACACTCGGGCGGCACCTTGTCCGTCTGGTTGATACCGCAGGCATCCGCGACACGCAGGATGTGATCGAAAAAATCGGCGTTGACCGCTCGATGGAGGCCGCGAAGGACTGCGACGCGGCGCTGTTCGTCGTCGACGCGTCCAGACCGCTGACGGACGAGGACCGCCGCGCGATGGGCGCGGCGCTCGAAGCGCCGGAGGCGATCGCGATTCTGAACAAGCAGGATCTGCCCGGCGCGATCGAGCCGTCCGATCTGCCGTTTTCGTACATCATCCCCGTCTCCTGCAAGGACGGCACGGGCTTTGACCAGCTGGAGCAGGCGTTTGATATGCTCTTCCCGGACAATGCGCCGTGTGACGGTTCGCTTCTGACGAACGCGCGGCAGGCCGGCGCCATTCTGCGCGCGAAAAAGTCTGTCGACTCCGCCGTGCGGAGCCTGCGCGCGGGTATGACGCCCGACGCGGTGCTGGTCGATCTGGAAGCGGCCATGGATGCGCTCGGCGAGGTCACGGGCCGGACGATGCGCGAGGATATCACGAACCGCATTTTTGAGCGGTTCTGCGTTGGAAAATAAACCACAGAAATCAGGTTTTACTATGATCTATCTCGATAATTCCGCCACGACGCAGCCCTGTCCTGCCTGTGTGCGGGCCATGACAGAGGCGCTCACAGACTGCTGGGGCAATCCGTCGTCCGTCTACGCGCTCGGCATTGACGCCGCCCACCGTCTGCGGCAGGCGCGGCAGGCGGTCGCCGCCGCCCTCGGCGCAGAGCCCGACCGGGTGTTTTTCACCTCCGGCGGCACGGAGGCCGACAACTGGGCCATTCTTTCCGCCGCCGAGCGTCTCGGCAAGCGCGGCCGCCACATCATCACGACCGCCGTGGAGCACCACGCTGTCCTGCACCCCATGCAGAAGCTGGAAGCGAAGGGCTTCGAGGTCACATATTTGCAGCCTGACCACGACGGCAATATTACAGTCGAGGAACTGAAAAAGGCCCTCCGGCCCGATACCATTCTCGTCTCCGTCATGATGGTCAACAACGAGACGGGCGCGGTCATGCCGATTGCCGACATGGTCAAGGCCGTGCGCCGCGCTTCCCCGCTGGCGCTGTTCCATACCGACGCCGTGCAGGGCTTTTTGAAGGTTCCATTCCGCGCCAAAGCGCTCGGCGCGGACATGATCTCCGTCTCCGCGCACAAGATCCATGCCGCCAAGGGCACGGGCGCGTTATATATCCGTCCCGGCCTTCCCCTCCCCGCGTTTATAAACGGCGGCGGACAGGAGAGCAACTACCGCTCCGGCACGGAAAATATGCCCGGCATCTGCGGCTTCGGCGCAGCCTGCGCCGATACGGATGCGAAAGCAGACATCGCGCGCATGGCGCAGCTGCGCGATCTGGCCCGGGAAAAGCTGTCCGGCATCGACGGCCTTGTTCTGATCGGCAGCCAGACCGCGCCGCACATCGTCAACCTGTCCCTGCCCGGCCTCCGCTCGCAGGGCATCATCAACTGTCTGCAGTCAGACGGCATCTATGTCTCGGCAGGCTCCGCCTGCTCCAAGGGCCACCGCAGCCACGTGCTTGAGGCCATGCACCTGTCTCCCGCCGTCATCGACGGCTCCATTCGCGTCTCGTTCTCCCGCGACAACACGGAAGCTGACGTTGACGCGCTCTGTCAGGCGCTCCTGCACGCAAAGCAGACGCTGAAGGGCTGAAAACGACACGAATCCCCGCTTGCTTCGCTGAAAACCCCAGTGAAGCAAGCGGGGATTTATTCAGTGCTGCCCCTGTAGGGGCCGATGCCGGTCACATCCGTTCGCGACGAAGGAGCGTTACGGATGTGGGTCTGCCGCTCGCCGGTACACATCGGCCCGCGCAGGGTGCAGCAGTTATATGAGAATCTGCAGCAAATTCGTAGCATTTACGCTGCGGTATCTGTATTATTTTTTCAGCTCTTCCGCCTTGATGATCTGCGCCTTGACTGTTCCGTCCTTCATGCGCTTCAGCTGGACGCGGAATCCGGCGGCAAGCGCCCGCTCGATGGCGGCTTTCAGTTTTTCGTCGATCATGCGTTCTCCTTAGAAATCAGCCTTGAAAGCGTTCCCTGCTCGTCATCTTCTACCACTTCCCATTTGCCCGGCTTGGTTTTGCCGTTGAGCGGCGCAGGGGCTGAAGCGGAATAAAGGTAGTCCTCGCCCTCATCATCTATGATGCGGAGCAGATCATATTCGACCCCCACGCATTCATAGATTTTTCCATCCGTCAGCCCGAGAAAACCGCCGCCGAACGTCGGCCCTTTATATCTCACCTTCATTTTCTCTTCACCCCTTTCAGCTTTTCTTCAAAGTGCTTCCCATTTTGCTCAAACCAGTGAACATCATATTGGAAATTGTCTGTTTGTATTATACCGCCCATTTTCCGCCATTGCAATGGCTCTCCACCGTAGTTTTCGGAAAGGAAATTCGCGACTTTCAACTGTTTTCCGGAATCTCCATCGGCTATTTCTCGGATAGAACCAATTTCTTACTCCTTCGGGACAACTATAAGGTGACAGAGTCGTCAGCCCCTACTACGTTGTAACATTTAAAACTTTTCTTTCAGCAAAGCACTGGCGCGGGAGCGCTCAGGCTTCCCTTGGGCTCAAGGGAAGCTGGCCCGAAGGGCCTGAAGGGATTCGAACGCCGCAAATTTCGAAGCACTCTGAAATCTGCCGCAAATCCCCTCCGTCATTTTCTTCGAAAATGCCACCTCCCCTTACCATGCGGCGCATGGCAAGGGGAGGCTTTTGCAAAGAAACCCGCCCTCCGCTGTTTTGGCGGCGAAAGGCGGGTCTTATCGTTTCCTAGTTCTTCAGACTCTGCATCGGGGCCGGAATCCTCCCGCCGCGGGCGATAAAGTCCGCAGAAGACTCCGGATGCACCGGCATGATAGGCGCTGCGCCGAGCAGGCCGCCGAAGGAGACTTCATCGCCGACCGTCTTGCCCGGAGCCGGGATGAGGCGCACGGCGGTCGTCTTGGAATTGACCATACCGACGGCGGCCTCGTCCGCGATGATGGCGGAGATCGTCTCCGCGCTCGTGTCGCCGGGGACGGCGATCATATCAAGGCCCACCGAACACACGCACGTCATGGCTTCGAGCTTATCAAGCGTCAGAACGCCGCTTCGCGCGGCGGCGATCATGCCCTCGTCCTCGGACACCGGGATAAACGCGCCGGACAGTCCGCCGACAGAGCTGGACGCCATCAGCCCGCCCTTCTTGACCGCGTCATTGAGAAGCGCCAGTGCCGCCGTCGTTCCATGCGTCCCGCAGGTCTCAAGGCCCATTTCCTCCAGAATGCGCGCCACGCTGTCGCCCACGGCGGGTGTCGGGGCGAGGGACAGGTCGACCACGCCGAACGGCACGCCCAGCCGCCGGGATGCTTCCCGCGCCACCAGCTGGCCCATGCGCGTGATGCGGAAGGCCGTTTTCTTGATGCACTCGGCCACCTCGTCAAAGGGCCGGCCCTTGACGCTCTGCAGCGCGTGGTACACCACGCCCGGCCCGGATACGCCGACATTCAGCACGCACTCCGGCTCGCCCACGCCGTGGAACGCACCCGCCATGAACGGGTTATCCTCGACCGCGTTGCAGAACACGACGAGCTTCGCGCAGCCAAGTCCATCGCGTTCCTTTGTCAGCTCGGCCGTCTTTTTGATCGCCTGCCCCATAAGGCGCACAGCGTCCATGTTGATGCCCGCCTTTGTCGAGGCGACGTTGACGCTGGAGCAGACCAGTTCCGTCTCGGCCAGCGCCTGCGGGATGGCGGCGATCAGCCGCCGGTCGCCGGAGGCCACGCCCTTCTGCACGAGCGCGGAAAAGCCGCCGATGAAATCCACGCCGCAGGTCTTTGCGGCGCTGTCCATCGCCTTGGCAAACGGAACAAAATCCTCCGTCTCGCACGCGCTTGCGACCAGCGCGATGGGCGTGACGGAAATGCGCTTGTTGACGATGGGAATGCCAAGCTCCCGTTCGATCTGGCAGCCTGTCGCAACCAGATGCTCGGCCTGCCGGCAGATCTTGTCGTGAACTTTCCGGGCGCAGGCCTCCGGATTCGGGTCGGCGCAGTCCAGAAGCGAAATGCCCATGGTGATGGTGCGGATGTCCAGATGCTGATGGTCGATCATATCGACCGTGGACATGATATCGGAATGGTTCAGCATGATCTGTCCCCTCCGTCAGATGGTGTGCATGGCAGTGAAAATATCCTGCCGCTGGATGCGGATGGACAGGCCCATCTGTTCGCCCTTTTCTGTGACGCGGGCCTGTACCGTGTCAAACTCCGGCGCGCCTGCCGTCCATTCGACGAGCATGATCATGGTAAACGTGCGCTGCATGATGGTCTGGCTGATCTCCACGACGCTGATGTGGAGTTCTGCCAGCAGCGTGCAGACCTCGGCGATGATGCCGACCCGGTCGGGGCCGACGACGGTGATAATGGCTTTCATGTGTCGTTCCTCCTGTGCGCGGATATGGAAAAGGGGCCGTGCGGCCCCCTTTTTATTTTTAGAATTTCGTATGCTCGGCCAGCCAGTTCTTCAGTTCGCTGATGGGAACGCGAACCTGCTCCATAGAGTCGCGTTCGCGGATGGTGACGGCGTTGTCTGCCGGGGTCTTGTCGTCGCCGACGGTCGCAAAATCGACCGTGATGCAGTACGGCGTGCCGATCTCGTCCTCGCGGCGATAGCGCTTGCCGATGGAGCCGGTGTCGTCGTAGTCGAGCATAAAGTCGCCGCACAGATCCTGATAGATCTTTCTTGCAGGCTCGGCCAATTTCTTGCTCAGCGGCAGAATCGCAGCCTTGTACGGGGCCAGCGCCGGATGCAGGTGCAGGACCACGCGCACGTCGTTCTTTGCCTCGTCGATGACCTCCTCGTCATACGCTTCGCACAGGAACGCCAGCGCCACGCGGTCGCAGCCGAGCGACGGCTCGATGACGTAGGGGATATAATGCTCGTTTGCTTCCTGATCGAAATAGGTCAGATCCTTGCCGGATGCCTCCTGATGGCGCTTGAGGTCATAATCGGTGCGGTCGGCAATGCCCCAGAGCTCGCCCCAGTCGGTGAACGGGAACGCATACTCAATATCGGTCGTGGCTCTGGAATAGAAGGCCAGCTCCGCCGGCTCATGGTCGCGCAGGCGCAGGTTCTCCTCGCGGATGCCAAGGCTCTTGAGCCAGTTCACGCAGTAGTCCTTCCAGTATGCGAACCATTCGAGGTCCGTGCCGGGCTTGCAGAAGAATTCGCATTCCATCTGCTCAAACTCGCGGGTACGGAAGGTAAAGTTGCCCGGGGTGATCTCGTTGCGGAACGCCTTGCCGACCTGGCACACGCCGAAGGGCAGCTTGCGGCGGGTGGTGCGC
>OHHL01000626.1_pt1 | contig 12048 bp, 9 predicted proteins | sample 1568031 | NCBI WGS metagenome assembly OHHL01 (sample SAMEA3879513, study PRJEB24766) | human gut metagenome | biome: human-associated habitat; feature: feces | place: USA | collected 1985/1987 | reverse complement strand
ACTTTGCCGTGGACTACCTGACCAGCGTGACCAAGAGCCTGCTGGACTCGGGTTTTGCAGACGGCAAGGCCATCAATGCAGCCGGTAAAAACGTGCTGGTCATCGGCGGCGGCGACACCGGCAACGATTGTCAGGGCACTGCCCTGCGGCAGGGCTGCACCGACCTGATGGCGCTGGAAATGATGCCGCAGCCCCCTGTCGAGCGCACCGCCGCAAACCCGTGGCCGGAGTGGCCCCGGGTGCTGAAGGTGGACTACGGCCAGACCGAGTGCATTGCCAAGTTCGGCAAGGACCCGCGCGTGTACCAGACCACCGTCAAGGAGTTTTTGAAGGACGAGGCCGGCAACCTGACCGGTGCCGTCATCAGCTGCCTGAAGCCGGAGCGCGACCCCGAAACCGGCCGCACCAGCATGGTGCCCACCGGCAAGGAATTTACCTACGACTGCCAGCTGGCGTTTATCGCCGCAGGCTTTACCGGCTGCGAAAACTACACAGCCGATGCCTTTGGGGTGGAGCTGACCGCCCGGGGCAATGTAGCCGACCACAGCTTTAAGACCAACGTGGACAAGGTGTTCGTCTGCGGCGATATGCGCCGCGGCCAGAGCCTTGTGGTGTGGGGTCTGCGCGAAGGCCGCGATTGCGCCGCCGAGGTGGACCGCTGCCTGATGGGCTACTCGAACCTTTAATTTGCCATTCTCTTTCCTATCCTAAACAAGCAGAAGCGGGAGCCCGTTGCAAGGCTCCCGCTTCTGCTTTTGTTGTATGCTGTTTAATTGGTATCGTATTCCGGCTCTGTACTGCCCTCCGGGGGCGTTTCCGGGGTGGTAGGCTCGGTAGCGGCAGGCTCCTCCGGGGTGGCAGTGATCTGCACACTGGGGTCTGCGGCGATATACACGGTGATCACCGTACCCACCGTGACCATAGCGCCCTCTTCCTCGCTGGCAGAGACCACACAGCCCGTAGCGTAGGAGCCATCGTTCACCACCATAAAGCAGCTGGCCACAAGCCCCCGGCTGCTCAGGATCTCAATAGCCTTATCCTGCGATGCACCGACGATCTTGGGCATCTCCACCTTCTCCGGGCCCTGACTGACCACGATCTGGATCACCTCGCCGTTCTCCATCACCTCGCCGGCCTCCGGCTCCTGCCGGATGATCTGCCCGGAAGGCACGGTATCGCTGTACTCCAGCACCGCCCGGAACAGGTACATACTGGTGTACTCACGGTTATTCTTGATCTGCTCGTAATCGATGCCCACAAAGTTGGGCACAAGGTTCTGGGGCTTCATTTCCTCGCTGCTGGCAGCTTCCGAGCTCGGCTCCGAAGAGGGAGTTTGTTCCTCCTTGCTGCTCACGATGCCCCACAGGGTGAGCAAGATCAAAACGGAAAGCAGGATCAGAATGCCCGCCAGCAGCCCTTTCAAACTGAGCAGGTGTTCCCTGCCCTGCCCGCTCTGCTCTGTCCGCGCCGGATGCATCGGGGTCTCCGGCTTCATGGTGCGGGTCAGCTCGGCGGTATATTCCTTGGAAGAAAGCGCCTGATACAGCTGCGGCACGGTCTGGATGCGCTCCATGACCTTGAGCCGCAGCCCCAGCTGCAATACATCGGAGACATAGGCCGGTACGGCAGGCTCTACGGTGCGTGCCCGGGGGTTAGAGTCCGACACCACGCGCTGAGCAGCGGGCATGGGTGCCTGCCCGCACACCATGCGGTAAAAGACGGCGGCAAGGCTGTATTCGTCGGTATAGCGCCCCTCAAACTCGGCGGTGGTGTACTGCTCCGGCGCGGAGTAACCCTCGTACAGCTGCTCGTGCAGACCGCTGCCTGCGGTGCGCAGACCCACGGTGGCGTACCCGGCCAGACGGCAGCGGCCATCCGACATCACCCGGATATTCTCCGGGCAGATGCCGCGGTGCACCAGCCCTGCCTTGTGCATGGCCGCCACGCCCTCAAACACCGGCCGCAGCATGGCGCAGGCCTCCTCTGCCTGCACCGGAGCGGGACGATTTTCCAGCCATTGCTCCAGCGGGGTGCCGCCTAAGTTTTCCAGCACCGCATACACGGTATTGTTGGCCTCCACCACGTCCAGCACGGCCTCCAGACCGCTGGCGGGGGTAATGCGCTGGACGGCGCGGTACAGGTCTGCAAAGTCCATGCGGGTGGTCTTGAACAGCACTTCACTGCCCTGCTTGGGGCGCAGGACGCAGTCCGCACCCCGCTCCGCAGAAAGGGTGACGGGCAGGTACTCCTTGATGGTCACTCGGAAGCCACCCAGATTCTCCACGCCGCTGTACAGCACGCCTTCGCCGTCCAGACTGCGCATCTCGCCCACGGTGTAGCGCCCGGCCAGCACCGTGCCCACCGGCAGGCAGCCCGCCGGGTTGCATCCCTCTAAGATCTTCCCGCAATGGGGGCAGACGGTCGCCGCAGGCGGCAGTTCCCCCATGCAGAACGGACACAGGCGTTTTTGCTCCATAGTGTTCTCTCCCCTTCCAAACTTCTATACATTTTATTGTATCATAGTGTTCCCCGCCGTGCAAGCTGTCCGCATTTTGGTGCACACGCAAAAAAGACCGGGGCCCGCAGCCCAAAGGGCTGACAGGCTCCGGTCTTAAAGATGCAAGGGGTTTCCCTTATGCTGCGCTTAGTGGATGAACACAGGACCCAGCGGGTTTGCAATGGGGCTTACATAGCCGCCCAGCAGCTTGGGGATAGCAAGGCTGATGTCGGGGATGTAGGTCAGCAGCAGCAGTGCAATGAACATGCACAGGTAGAACGGCAGGGTTGCCTTGACCACCTTCTCCATGGGGCGCTTTGCAACGGCAGAGCCGATGAACAGAACGGAGCCAACGGGAGGAGTCAGCAGGCCGATGCCGCAGTTCAGAACCACGATGATACCGAACTGGATGGGATCGATGCCGATGGAGGTGGCGATGGGCAGCAGGATGGGGGTAGCGATCAGGATGATGGGAGCCATATCCATGATCATGCCCAGCACCAGCAGGATCAGGTCGATGAGCAGTGCAATGATGTAGGGGTTATCGGTGAGGTCGGTGATGGCGGTTGCTGCCAGATCAGGCACATGCAGCATGGTCAGGCAGTTGCCGAACACTGCAGAGGTAGCGATCAGGATCAGCACGATGGACAGGGTGTTGACGCACTCGTCCAGAGCGTGCCACACGCCCTTCCAGTCCAGACCCTTATAGACGAACACGGAAACGAGCAGAGAGTAGATAACGGCGATAGCAGCGGACTCGGTAGCGGTAAACACACCGCCGACAACGCCGAACACCACGATGATGACAGCGGCCAGTGCCCAGATGGAGGTGCCCAGCTGCTTGACAAAAGCCTTGATGCTGAAGGGATCACCCTTGGGGTAGTTGCGCTTGACCGAGATGATGTAGGAGCCGATCATCAGCACGATAGCCAGCAGAGCGCCGGGCAGGTAGCCGGCCAAGAACAGGCTGCCCACGGAGATACCACCGGCGGTGGTAGCGTAGATGACCATGTTATGGCTGGGAGGAACCAGCAGACCCTCGCAGGAGGAGGTGATGGTAACAGCGGTGGAGAAGTCTGCGCCGTAGCCCTGATCCACCATCATGGGGATCATGATAGAGCCGATGGAAGCGGTATCGGCGGAAGCAGAACCGGAAATGCCGCCGAAGAAGTAGGAAGCCACGATGTTGACCATGGCCATGCCGCCGCGCATCCAGCCGACGCAGGCGTCAGCCAGCGCGATCAGCTTTTCGGAGATGCCGCCGGAGCCCATGAGCACGCCCATGGTGATGAAGAACGGCACAGCCATCAGGCTGAAGGAAGAAATGCCCTTGACCATCAGGCGGCAGACGTCGGTCAGTGCCTGACCCTGCACCAGCATGCACAGCACGCTGGACAGACCAACGGCGTATGCAATGGGGAAGCGCAGGAAGATCATAACAAAGAAGCTGACAAGAAGGACAATGATTGCCAGTGTCTGAACTGTCATATTACATTTCCTCCTTTACAAAAAAGCTCTTGATATGGTTATACAGAGACTCGATCTCAAAGATGATCATGGCAACACCGGCCAGCGGCACCGGGAAGTACATCCAGAAGCGGCTCAGCCAAGGCATGGAAACATAGAAGCCACGGCCGCCCAGCGTGGTGGCGTAGTTCCAGCCGACCGCCATCATGACCACACCAAGGATCATCACGGCCACGTCAGACAGGATGTCCAGCGCCTTGACCACTTTCTTGGGCAGGTACATATCAAAGGCAGTCATGCGGATGTGTGCGCCGCGGCGGATGGCCAGCGCAGCGCTCAGCACAGCCATGTAACTCATGCAGGTCAGAACGACCTCCTCAGACCAGGAGGGGTCCGGAATAAAGGGGACGTAACGGCCAATGACCGACATCGTGGTAATGAGGATATCTGCGATCAGCAGCAGCTTGCAGATAAACAGGACCACTTTGTAGGTGACGTCGTACGCCGGCTTGATCTTATCCAGAGTGGTAAAGATTTTCGGCATAGAAATTCCTCCATATAAAAACCCGGCGAAGCCTGCGGGCGTATTCCCGTGGGCCCCCGCCGGGCAATGTACTACTTAGATTGGATGGAAAGCCAGATTATGCCTTCATGTCCAGCAGCTTCTGGTACAGCTCAGCCTGATCAGAGGTGTTGTCCTTGATGACCTTAGCGCAAGCTTCCTGCCAGGGAGTCTTGTCGTCCACATCCACAACGTTGCAGCCGGAGGAGCGCAGCTCTTCCAGAACCTTGTTCTCAGCGGTCTCAGACAGATCAGCGTTGAACTTCTGGGTGTCGGCAGCAGCAGCCATAACGGCAGCCTGCTGGTTAGCGGTCAGCTTGCCCCATGCGTTATCGGTGATAACAGCCTGAATAGCGCCCAGAGTGTGGCCGTCCAGGATCAGGTTGTTAGCAACCTCGGGGAAAGCATTGGACTTGTAGTTTGCGATGGGCTGCTCAGCGCCATCCACAACGCCGGTCTGCAGTGCGCTGTACAGCTCGCCGAAAGCAACGACGGTGGGGTTAGCGCCCAGACCCTCGACCATGCCGTTCATAACGGGGTCGTTGGACACACGCAGCTTCATACCCTTCAGATCATCGATGGTTGCAACGGGCTTGACGGTGAAGAAGTGACGGAAGCCCTCCTCGCCGTAGAACAGGCCGCGAACGGGCAGGCCCAGTTCCTGAGGCTCGTTCAGGAACTCAGGAGCCAGATCGCTGTTGGCGAAGTTCCAGAAGTGAGCGCGGTTGTTGAAGGTGAAGGGGATGGACAGCAGCTTAGACTTGTTGCAGCCGTAGCTGGTCAGAGCGAAAGCAGAAATACGGCTGATATCGATGGAAGTAGAGCCGCCCAGAATAGCGTCCAGAACGTCGTTCTCAGAGCCCAGAACACCGGAAGCCTGCACATCGACGACCACAGAACCGCCGCTCAGCTCCTCGACCTTCTCCTTGAAGTGAGAACCGGTCTGGCCAACGATGGTATCCAGCGGGTTGACCTCGGCGTAGACCAGAGTCACCTTGGGATCGCTGGCAGCAGCTGCTGCATCACCGGCAGCAGCAGAAGCAGAAGCTGCGGTAGAGGTGGAAGCAGCGGTAGAAGTGGAGCCGCTCTTGGAACCACCGCAGGCGGTCAGAGCAACAGCAGCGGTAGCTGCACCGGCAACGGCCATAAAGCTACGACGAGAGATCATTTTCATAGGAATCGTCCTCCTTAAATAATTGTGAAATCCTCCGGGCGCACAGGTGCCGGAGCTTTCGTTCATTGGCTGTACACACTTTAGCAAATTTTCCGAAATGAAACAAGAGCTTTCGAAAAATGTCCTGTTTTTCGAAAGAATGTCAAGATTGTTTTTGCCATATTGCACAACTGCTTTCTGTCTTGTTTGTGCAACACTGCTTACCAGTTGGATACATTACTGTATTCACAGTACAAAACAGTACCCCGACAAATGTCCGTCCGGGCATCCATCGGGGTGTTTTTTTCAGCTTTTCTGTATCCGGTCGATCAGTTCCTGCTGGGCAGAGAACGCATCGTACATGGGCTGTACCGCTGCGCGGAAGCGGGCTTTTTCGGCCTCGTCCAGCTCGGTGACGCAGATGCCCCGCCGTGCCCAGAGCTCGCGCTCTTTCTGTGCGCTCTCCCGGGCACAGGCGCGGATCACCTCCGGGAAGCTTTCGTCCAGCGCGGCAAGCTTTTCCATTACCGCCGGACTGGCCAGCTGCACCTCCGGCACCCGGGTGTGCTCGTCCTTCAGGAAAAAGGGCGCCACCTCGTAGTGCCCCATCACCTCGTAGCTGGGCCAGTTGTTCTCCGCCCCGTCGATCTCGGCATTATGCAGGGCGGCATACACCTTGCTGTACACCACCTGCGCCGGTTTTGCACCCAGTGCGGTGATCATGTCGCTCATCATGTCCGACTCCTGCACCCGGATGGTCAGCCCCTGCAAATCATCCAGCCCGGTCACCTTTTCCCGGGTGTAGAAGCTGCGCACACCGGCGTCGAACCACGAAAGCCCTACTAAGTCCATCCCGTCCAGTATGGCCAGAAACTCATCCCCGATGCTGCCGTCCAGCACCCGCCACATCTGCTGGGCATCGCTGTACAGGTAAGGCAGCTGCAACACGCTGAGCTCCGGCTCGTACTCTGCCAGCTGGCTCAGGGACACGCGGGAAAAATCCACCCCGCCGAACTGCATCTGCTGGATGACGCTCTGCTCTGCGCCCAGCTCTGCCCCGCTGTAAACCAGCACCTTCACCCGGCCGCCCGTGCGCTGCGCCACAAGCTCGGCAAAGGCCTTTGCCGCCTTGCTGGTGGGGTAGTCCTCCGGCTGGTTCTCCGCATAGCGCAGAATGAGCGGCTTCTCCTGCTGCGAAGAAGCAGACTGCGCCGTACAGCCTGTAACTGCCAGCGCCGGGGCTGCCGCAAGCAGACGCAGCAGCTGACGGCGGGTCACAGCCGCACCTCCCGGGCTGCCTTTGCCGCTTCCTTCCGGTACTGGGTGGGGGTCATACCGGTGCGCTTTTTAAAGGCGCGGGCAAAGTAACTGGCGTCCTCGTAGCCCACCATAGAGGCTACCTCCGCTGCGGAGCGGAAGGGGTCGGCCAGCAGTTCTTTAGCTGCGTTGATGCGCAGCTCGGTCAGACAGTCCAGAAAATTCATCTTCTGGTATTTTTTGAACTGCGCCGAAAGGTACGCCGGGCTGATGTGCAAAATTTCGCTCACGCTGTCCAGCGAGAGGTCTGCCATATAGTTATCTTCCATATACTTGCGCACATGGTCCATCACCAGTGCGTTGCGGTCGCTCTCCCCTTCCCCGGCGGGCTCGGCCTCCTGCTCCGGGGCGGTTTCCGGCTCCGGGGCTTCCGCAGCCAGCTCGGCCAAGCGGCGACCGGCCTCGATCTGCCGGATAGCGCGGCGGATGGCGGCCTCGGTCTCGTCCGGGTCCACCGGCTTCAGCAGATAGTCGCAGGCACCCAGATGCACCGCCTCGTGGGCGTACTGGAACAGGCTGTATGCCGTGATAAAGATCACCTTGCACTCCGGGCGCTGTTCCAGCACCGCGCGGGCGGCATCCAGGCCGTTCATGCCCGGCATCTCAATGTCCATCAAAATCAGGTCTGCTTCCCAGAGCACAGCGGTATCGGCGGCTTTGCGGCCGTTTTCCGCCATCTCCACCGTCACCTCATGCTCGAACCGGCGCATGACGATATCCGCCAGCGCCTCCCGCTCCATTCTCTCATCATCCGCGATCAACAGACGAATCATTCCTCAAATTCCTCCTCATTCTCCACCAGCGGCAGATACAGGATCACCGCAGTTCCCCGCCCCGGCCGGGAGCGCACCACCACCCGGCAGCGGGCATCCAGCAGCCGCAGGCGGGCGGCCACGTTATAAATACCGATATGTTCCCAGCGGGGTGCGGGCTGCTCCAATGCCATGCGCAGCTGTTCCAGCTGCTCCGGCTCAATGCCAACGCCGTTGTCCAGCACCCGGATGCACAGCAGACCTTTTTCCCGCAGGGGAATCATGCGGATGCGCACCACGCCGCCCTCTTCCTTGGGGCAGATGCCGTGCTTGAAAGCGTTTTCCACGATAGGCTGCAAGATAAAGGACGGCACCATCGTCTCGGTCAGATCCAGCGAATCCGAGAACGCCCACTCCATCTGCACCCGGTCGCCAAAGCGCACATGGTAGATGGAATAGTACTCATCCACAACGCGCACCTCCCGGGAGAGGGGCACCTGCTCATCGTTGCTCATCAGGCTGTAACGCAGCAGATGGGAAAGCGCCATGATGAGCGCCTGCGTGCGGTAGGCGGACTCTGTGCCCGCCATCTGCTGGATGACGTTCAGGGTGTTGAACAGAAAATGCGGGTCGATCTGGCTGCGCAGCTGCTGTAACCGACTGCGCTCCATGCGGTTCTGCAGTTCCAGCGCCTCGGTCTTTTGGCGATGCAACTCCCGCTCGATCTCATTTTTCTCCTGTAAGGTGCTCACCTGCTGCGCCATAGAGTGCTTCATGCGGTTGAAGGACTCCGCCAGCTGGCCGATCTCCGGCTGCTTGGGCAGCGGGATGTCCGGGGTATCGAACTGGCTGCGGCTGATAGCGCGGGAGGCCACGATCATCTGAGACACCGGAGTCAGCAGCCGCATGACCATCAGACCGGAGGCGCAGCCCAGCGCCACGCACAGTGCCACCACCACGATCTGCATCAGGGCGATCCGCTCGCCCAGCTCCGAGATCTCGGTGTAAGTAGTCTGGGCATCCAGAATCGAGGCTTTCAGCAGCTGCATGGTGTACTGGCTCAGATACCCGCCGCAGACCGAAACCTTGTTGTAGTACAGCTGGGAAGCCTTTGCTTCCTGCCCACTGGAAAGATAGCTCTCCAGCTCTTCCAAAAGGGTGTTGTAGCTGCCGTAGGTGGTCTCCACCGCACCGTACAGCACCCACTGCTCATCGCTGACGTTCTGCAAGCCGTCCATATTGGATCGGATGCGCCACAGCCATGCGTTGCTGGTGGAGCAGGCCGCCTGAAGCTTTTCCAGCATTTCCTCAGTCTCGCCGTTCTCCCAGCGGTACGCTTCCAGAATGCTGATGGAGCTTTCCACACCGCCCTGAAAGCGGCTGATGGCGTTAAAGTTGCCCATCTGGTCGTCCTGCACCTGCTGCACCGCCCGCGCCTGATAGCCGTTCAGGGCAAGCTGCAATGCAAAGGCCGCAAAAAATGCTGCCAGACACAGCACCATGCGCTGCTTGAGCGTAACGATGTGCTTCCAGTTGCGCTTTTCCATGCAAGGCTTCCCCCTTTTCGTAAGGTGTATCTGAAAACAAAGAAAATGACGAATATTTCGCAAGCACAAGCGGGATTTAAGGCAAATAGCCGCAGGAATCCTTTGTGGATTTCAAGGCTGTTTAACGCAAAATCCAGCTGTGCTTGTAGAAATAGACTAAATTTTCGACTTTTCAGATACACCCCAGATAATATCTTATTTTACCACGCCTTGCGGGCGGTTTGCAAGCCGGATGCACCGCCGCCGATGCATCTTTTGCTTGCTTCTTGCCGGTAAATGTGGTACTATGCCCAAAAAGGAGGGTAACTTTATGACCCAGAATGTTTGCGTTTCCGTTCAGATGGACGAAAAAAGCTTTCACGATTTTGCATCTTTTGACCTGCTGCGCCACAACAAGGGCTGGCAGCGTCCGGCGGTGTTCACCGCCATTCTGCTGGTGTGTGCCGGCATCTGCCTGAGCCAGATCGGCAAGCGGGAGGGTGCCGGGCTGCTGACCGCCGTGCTGGCCATCGTAGCCATCGGTCTGCCTGCCGTATACTTCGGTACCTTCTTTGCCAACCTCTCCAAGCAGATCAAAAAGCTGGGTCTGCCCCGTCCCTTCTACCGGCTGGAACTGGACGCCGCCGGGCTTTCGGTCTGGATGGCCGGTGAGCAGAACAAGACCGAGCCCACCAACCGCTACACTTGGAACACCGTGTACTGCGCCTACCGCACCAAAGAGGCGGTGTACATCTACGTCCAGCGAAATCAGGCCTATTTGCTGAACGAGAGCATGGATGCCGCATGGAGTCTGCTGGGCAGCGCCCTGCCCGCCGCCAGCCTGCACGACTGCCGGAAATAAGGGTACCGTGACGATTTTTCATGCGCTCCGCTTTGCTCTGCGCATAAATAGCGGAACAATTATGTTTTTTCGAACTCCCGGAGCGTCCGCAGACGCTCCGGGATTCTATTTTTACATAACAATTTTCACAAAACAAAAACCCACGCTGCGGCAAAGCAAAAGCGCAGCGTGGGTCACGGAAATAGCGTTATAAAGTTTTAGCGGGCCAGAGTGTACTTGTGCAGGGTCTTGCGCACTGCGCCGTTACCAGCGTACAGCTCCTTGACCATGCCCTCGATCTTTTCGCCCAGACCGACGGCGTACAGATCCACGCCGAACACATCGGCACGGCTGTACAGAGCCTTCAGGCAGCTGAAGTCCTGCTCGCCTTCCTTGACCTCCAAGGGGTTGACGATGGCCTGCAGCTCAGCCAGCAGCGGATCGGGAGAGATCTCGAAGGGCTGGCCGTTGTCGTCGATGCCCTTCAGGTAGCGGGCATAGCCTGCCAGCACCAGCGGGATCAGCACGAGGTTGGACTTGTCCAGACCGCGCTCCTCGTAAGCCTTGATGGTCTCGCCGAAGCGGATAGCCAGCTTCTGAGAGGTATCGGTAGCGATACGCTGGGGAGCATCGGGCATAAAGGGGTTGGGCAGACGGCGGTTGATGACAGCGCCGATGAACTCGTAGGGGTTCAGCACGCCGGGATCGACCACAACAGGCATAGCCTCGATATAGCCGATCTTCTGGATAAAGGAGCGCAGATCCTCGTCTGCCATCTCGGCAGAGATGAGGTTGTAGCCCAGCATGCAACCATAGATGGACATGGCAGTGTGCAGGGGGTTCAGGCAGGTGCAGACCTTCATCTTCTCGATCTTATCCACGGTCTCGCGGTCGCAGTACAGCACACCGCCCAGCTCCAGCGGAGGACGGTCGTTGGTGTAGTGATCCTCAATGCACAGGTACTGGGTCTCCTCGGCGTTGACGAAGGGAGCGGTGAAGGTGTGCTTCTCGGTCACGATGGTGTAGTTGTCCTCAAAGCCGTCCTTTGCCAGCATTTCCTGCACCTTTGCGTCCGGGCGCGGGGTGATCTTATCGATCATGCTCCAGGGGAAGGTGATCTTGGTCTCGTCCTGCACATAGGCCAGGAACTCGGCGGGCACCAGACCCTGCTCCACCCACTTTGCAGCGTAGGCGTGGACAGCGGTCTTGACCTTATCGCCGTTGTGAGAGCAGTTATCCATGCTCTGCACGGTCAGGGGCAGCTTGCCGGCCTTGAAGCGCTCGTACAGCAGAGCGGTGACCTTGCCCATGGCCAGCACGGGGGTCAGGCCGCGCTCCAGATCAGCGGGAGCAACGCCGTAGCCCTTCTCGGTGATGGTGAAGGAGATCATCTGCAGGCTGGGGTTCTGGAAGATCTCCACCAGACGTGCCCAGTCGGCACCGAAGGAGTAGTCAGCCTTCAGGCTCTCGGTAACGGAAGCGATGACCTTCTTCTCGATCTCGCCGGTGGACTTCAGGCAAACCAGCAGGCTCAGGTTATCGTAGGGCTGGTAAGCCTTGTCGATGATCTCGTAGTCGAAGCTTTCAGCCACGATGACGCCGCGGTCGTACTTGCCGCTGTTCAGTGCATCGTTCAGCACGGCAGCGGGGAAAGCGCGGAAGATGTTGCCTGCGCCAAAGTGCACCCAAGTGGGCTCGGCGTGGGTCTTGGCCTTGACAGCCTCGATGTCGAATTTGGGCAGCTCGTAGCCCTTTTCTGCCCACTCGGCGGACAGATTGCCGTTCTTAATATCAGTCAGCTTCATGATATATCAGCCCTTCTTCTTCTCTTCGTCCAGACGGTCCAGCAGGTCCCAGACGCCCAGCATATACTGGATGCCCAGCGCACGGTCATACTTGCCGTAGCCGGGGCGGCAGTTGCCGGGGCCTTCCT
>OHHL01000623.1_pt1 | contig 12096 bp, 10 predicted proteins | sample 1568031 | NCBI WGS metagenome assembly OHHL01 (sample SAMEA3879513, study PRJEB24766) | human gut metagenome | biome: human-associated habitat; feature: feces | place: USA | collected 1985/1987 | reverse complement strand
GGTTATACAATTAAGAGTTGGTTTAGGATAAAAGGAGGTCAAAACGAAGATTATTTATATGCAATCTGGCATTTTTGAAAATTTAAAAACAAGCAAAATTCAACAACCTGTTTTATCCTGCATATACTCAAAGAACGATTATCATAATATAAAATTGACGAGCAAGAAAAACTAGATCAAATCCCTGTATCTTAAATATTATCAAAAAAAGGAAGGCTGTTTTCACGCCCTCCTGTCTGTCCGCACAATTATATAATCCCGTATTTGCAGTATCTCACAGAAGGTAGAGTTAGCTGATGTCTAACATGATAGCCCCTTTACCTAGTTGTTTTCGGTCTGTTCGAACTAATATACATTTTAATATCAGACTTCCCCTGCCAAATTCACATCAAAAACGAGGTTTTACAAATTTGTCATCTGGAGATGTAAAAGACAACCCCGGAACAGAACGGCGGATATCTTTATAGGCATGTTCTTTAATCAGTGAATAATCTGTAGCATCCAAAGCATAGTAATAATCATCTTTATCTGTCGATAACTTTACAGTCCAGTCAAACATATTTCCAAAGATGGTCAACTCATCTTTTGCCGGATCGAAACCGGGGAGAGCTGATTTCACCAAACTTCCATCACTATTGATAATATAAAAATGATGCTTGCTATCTACCATATACCCCAAAGTCCGACGGCTACGGAATTCAGTAATAAACACATATTCCGGCAAGACTCCTTCAGGCAACTGAATAGCTTTCACATACGGACGTCCTTTGGTGCACTTCAGATGGAACAATTTATGGTTGGCATCTAAAACCAGATATCCCTCATCATAGTCTTTACGAGTAGTTGGATTGCCCGAAGCATAGCATGCAGGAAAAGCAAACCCTTTCTGAACCAGCATATCCGTAAACAATTTGCTTTTCGCCTCATCGATACAATTCGTCTCCATACGAATAAATTCTATACCTTTATCGGTAAAACGGAATGCATCTTCGGGCATTTTCAAATCCACCCGTTTGGACATGGACTCCATCAGAAAATAGAGTCCTGTCTGGGGAGCATTGATGGCTGACGGCACACTCTTGAAAGTAAAGTTTGTCAATTGAATATCTTTCGGACTAACTGCCTTACCACAAATGGTATCAGGGAAACGTTCGTCCGCCGTAAGCTGGCGCACATAGAGAGAAGGCAACAAACTGTCTACCTGCTGTTGTGTATATGTATTGCCTTTCGTATCATAGCGGTGAAGTTGCTTATTCTCATCTAGTTGTGTAATAACAAAATCACCAAGTACGGAACTATACATAGTAAAAGGAGTTTTGACAGGCTTCAGTGTGAGAAAAGCATAACACCAAGGCAACTGCCATACAAGCAGGACAGCTACGGTAATATAAAAAAATATTTTGCTGAATCGAATCATGTTTGTTTGATTTTTTAATAATAAACATTCAATTAGTCTTGCTTACCGGCCTTGAACCGTACCACAGAAATCCACGAAAGAGAAGCGGCAAGCAACGTATAAAGTGTCAGACAGGGCAAGAAACTATTATATGCCTCCGCTCCCGGAGCCAGAAAGTAGACACGGAAAATCAATGCCGCAATAATCAGATTCAAAACCCTGCGCTTCCATGTGGGTTCCAGGCAAATCCATGAAACAAGCAGATAACCGGCAAATCCGGCAAAAAACCATGGAGCCGCAGATAATAAAACACGCTGCACCAACTCACTTGTAAAATGTTGTGGCAGATAAACTCCCATCATAATAAAACTCATAGCAAAACAGGTCACCAGTGCAAGTACGCCATAGGCCAACATTGACATGACCATTTTCTTCTGTGAATAAGGCAAATGCAAAGTAAGCTTCAAACACTTACGTTGCATCTCGGGGAAAAACTGTACGGCAGCAAGCAAGATACCGATAAGTAAAGGGACAAATTGCAACAAATCAATAAATATAGCATCCTTCTGGACCATCACTACCCATAAATGATCGATTCCCTGTATGGCAATGGTACGGCCAATACGAAGCATGGAATATCCTGTGATCCCTATCATAAAAAGAGTTGCCAGCAACCAATACCAACGCGTTTTTATCCACTCTTTATAAAATATGGCTTGTATCATATTTCTTCTATTTAGTTTACATATTAATACTTTCCGGTAAGACCGATAAAGGCATCTTCCAGACTTACATTTTCGTGCTGCAAACCAGTAAAGGGAACTTGACTTTCCTTCAACAGTTTCTCCACATCCACGGGAGGCAAAAAGGAGTACGTTTCCAAGGTTTGACGAATGACAGCCGGATGATAGCAAGTTGCCGGCAACTGAGGCTGATAACCCTCGGGCACAGTACAAGTATATCTTCTCAGCTCTTTCATCAACGTTTCAATAGGCTGTTGAATAAGGATAGAGCCATAATCCATAATAATACAATCATCAATCAACCGCTCCATATCCTGAATAATATGGGAAGTCAGGAAAACAGTCTTGTTCTCGGAACGGGCATAATCACGTAAATAATCCACAAAAAGACGGCGATAGCCCGGATCAAGTCCTAAAGAGAAATCATCCAGAATCAACAACTCCGGATTTTGTGCCAGGATCAGTCCCAATGCCACTTGCGAACGCTGTCCGTTCGACATTCTTGAGATACGTTGCACCGGAGCTACCTTCAATTTATTCATCAAGTCATAATAAGCCTCCTTTTTCCATTGTCCCGGATAAAAAGAAGCATAAAACTTTTCTATTTGTGTGATATTCATAAACTGATATTGAACATGACCTTCCAGCAATAAACCGATATTCCTGCGTAAAGCAGGATTCATGGTCTGAATGTTCTCACCAAAGATGCGACATTCGCCTGAACGCGGCTGAAGATAACCGCTCAATATATTAATGGTTGTCGTTTTCCCTGTACCATTTTTACCCAACAACCCCAAGATACGCCCTTGAGGAACTTCAAAACTCAAGTTCTCATAAATCTTGCGTTGACCGTAATAATGGGTCAGGTTCTTACATTCTATAATTGCACTCATGCTTTATAAATCATTTTTCGTTTGCTATTAGAAACACGCCAGGAAAAGAATAGGAATCAAGATACCGGCCACCAACTCGATTCCTCCTCTGCCCCACAATCCTTTAGGACCTTTTATCATCACTATACCGCTGACAGTGATAATAATCAGACAGACAGCAAAAGCATCGGCAAACCAAGTCCACCACTTACCCGGATTGAAATGGAGTTGTACCATGGAAGAGATCAGCGGACGGCGCTTCACCCCCTCGTAGACAGCATCTTTTGTCCGGGTGTTAATCACCAGACTTGAGCCTCCTTTCAGAAAAACCTTAATCAGATCCGGTTCCGGGTAATAATATTTAGTAAAATTTCCGGCTTCGCCCAGCGGTTCCAACAAAGTCAAAATCATCTTCTCATTAACTTTGCTCTTGTCCGACAGATCCTCTGTTATTTTATATTCCGTTCGTGTAACTGTATAATGGGGATTTATGCTATCCCTATGGTTCATCACGATACCCGAAATAGCATAAATCAAAATCATTCCCGCAAAGAAGAAAGACAGATCACGATGGATGATCCGGCTCCACTTGTGGAATGCAGTACCTTTATTCTGCGATTTCATAAGAACTGGCTTCCATATAGTAGAATGACAGATAATCTATTCCGGTAGCAGCTTTTCTTTCTGCTATCTTTGCGCGAAAGTCCGCAATACGGGCTTCAGGGGTGCTGGCTGTTTCACCGCGTGCTTTTTTTTCCGAATCACACCCGGCAGCAGTTTCTCCATGAGATTTTTCAGTCTGTGCTTTCAGTTTAGCCTCCCAGTTTTGCAAGTAAGCTTCATCTACCCGCTGTTCCTTTAACGTTCCGGTCACTGTGACAATAGCGTTGATGCATTTGGTATCAAACGAGCCCAAAGGTCCGGCTTCCACACGAATCGTTTTGGTATCATCACTGCCCATCAGGAATATTTTTGTAGCTCCGTGCTTGCAGGTATGTGTGCAGATTCCTTCGATAGTCACCTCCTTGTTGGCCAGTGAATCGGCATGCACCAGCAGATTATCGATGCTCAATGCCGCCGGAGCCGCCTGCTCCGTTTTTTCAGACTGGCTCTGTTTGTTACTGTTTCCACAAGAAGTAGTAGTTACTAAAGCTGCCATTAAGGTTGCAGCGACCATAAACTTAATTTTCATATGCTAACTGTTTTTATTTTTTAAAAAAAGATGCCCAATGAACAAACGGCATACTGGGCCGTTCCGCATTTTTTATAATATGCCGCCTGCCATTGAACAGACAAAGACAGGTTATATTGTTTCATGATGGGATAATCCCCTTGCAGACGAATCCCCACCATACTATAACTATCAGATAAATAGTCAATATTTGCCAATAAAGTCTGGGCGGACGACTTCGCGGTATTCAATCCCGGTAAAGAATATTCAGCCGATAAATTGGCATAATATCCACCGTTAGCTTCTGCGGTCAATCGTAGCAGCCTCTTCTGATACAGCAAACGGGCACGCAAAGAACTCTCCAAAACAGACAAGTGAACAAACCGGGATACGGCGTTGTAATCCGTTTCCAACCGATGGTAGATTATGTTTGGGACAATTGCTCCTCCCCATACACCTTTATCGGTCAAAAGCTTCTCCCACAAACCACTTACGGCAATCCGACTATTCGTGACCTTCATTCCCGGAGATGTACTAATTAATGCTCCATAGGAGCTTCCGCCCGCCTCTCCGTAAATATTCTCCATTCCTTTACGAACTATATAGCCTGCATCCAGTTTCACAGCAAGGTGTTCTGCCTGCTGAAGTTCCCGCATCCAGGTCACGTTTCCTTTCAAATCAGTCGTATTCAATTCCAGCAAAGTGAGATTATTGGCATTGCTCAATTTCTTGTCCATTGACATACGGTCAATTGAAACTGTGGCCGATATCCCCTTTTCCGTATCAACTGGCAGAATGCCTATGCTTCCTCCCCACCGGATGCCTTGATGCTTCGTCCCGGTCTGGTTTCCGGCGAAACGCACATAATCCATGCCCAATCCCAACATATGGTATACCGAAGTAGAGCCTTTATCTGCAAGGAATGAAATCTCACTTTTCTGCTGATAAAGCCGGAAATCTGCGGAAACTCCCAAACGATATGTCCCCAGACGATATCCTGCTCCCAAAGCAAAAGAGAGATCGGAAGCTGTATTACGTGGACGCGGATCTTTATCCCGATAATTATGAAACGCTCTGTAACCACCGGTGATTCCCCATGTCCAGGAACCTGACTCACTGGCGTAACCTCCATTGAAATAATAAGTTTCTCCCTTCAGGAAACCACCAATGGAATCACCAGTCACGTAAGGAGCGATCAATTTCCAGTCTATATTTTCATTCCATAACACATTCTCCTGCTTCTCACTCCTGTATCCTGCTGAACCGAATACACGATCACGTTCCGAAAGAATAACGAAGGAATTGACATCTACCCCGATACGGGTATCCTTATCACCTTCCTGTTTCAAAGATGCTTTTCCTTTATCATGATAAGCTCCATTTACGTCCAGCCTTGTCCATATATACGGAGTATAGTAATAATAAAGTGCCGGATTCTGCCATATCTCGCCACGAAATCCAGTCGCAAATGAAGCGGTACGGATTACCTTATCGGACAGGGAGAGTGTGTCGGTAGTCTGCCCGAAGGCTTCCTGCCGACTCTCCACAAATAAAGCAATCAGCAACATAATGATAATTCGGATTAGCATCATGAATAATAAAGATTTATATATCAATAAGACGGATTCAATTATTTGTTAAACAGGCTCGGAGTAGCCGCAGGTGTGAAATCAACGGTAGAGTTATTTGTATCCTGCAATACTTCCCGATCACCATCCTTGTAGGCGGCTTTACGCATTACGCACTTTCCGATGTTTTCTGCAACGGTATTGTTCATACCGATATAAGTATGCCCCATATCCAGCCCGGTAGAGGTTACATTCCACTGCCATTCATTGGAAGCACCTACATTTACAGCATCAATCACCCATTCATTGGGGAACTTATATTTGCTTTGCGGTTTACTGGCTGTTCCATTTTGCATAATATACGTATAGTTGTATGCATAGTCTGAAATATACTTTTCTTTAGTCATACTTTTGGGTAATCTGCCAATAGCATAAGCGCGATTTCCCTGTTTATTCAACACCCAGATAGTTTTGGAATAACAATAATAAACATCCAGATTGGGAACAGCCGGATTATCCACATCTTGCTTTGATTCAATATACCACTCAAAATTGGCTTTACTTAAATCTATAGAATTCGGATTAGCCTCTTTATGATTGATCGCATTGTCACAAAGGATAAAGGATTCTCCCGGTTGTACCGGATAATCTGTTCCACTGCCCGGTACTGCTACAACAGAGCCTACCGCAATAGCTTCATCCATGATATCCGGATCTACCGATTGATATTTCTGAGTAGTTTGGAATTGTGATTCCATAAATATCAATCCATCCGCATACAAAACTTTATCCGAGTTATTATAGATACGTATATACTGGTCGCCATTATATTGCTTACCTGCTTCATTATAGGTTCCGGGAATAAATATCTCGGCAATCACAAAATCAGGATCACCTGTATTGAGTACATGAACCTTCAGTTCCAGCTTGTACGACCCTCCAGATACGGCCACATTCTGTTGTACTCCCTGTACATCGACTTCCACCGGAGTTCCATTCTGTGAGTAAGTTCCCTTACCAATGAAAGTTACATTATACAACCCGTCCGCCAGTTCAATACTCTGAGCCGGATAGGTAATGTCTGTCTTGACAGATGTATTTACATTTTCAAAAGTATAGGTTCCACCGGTCAGTTGCAGCCCCTCGATAGTTGTATCTACAGTAGTGGTAATACCTACAGTGGATATGCTCACTTTGTCATCATCACTACATGCGGTAAATCCCAGCATTGTCACAAAAAGGACTAACATTGTCAATTGATTCTTTTTCATCTTCATCTCTATTTTATTGTTCATTTACTAAAAGGTTAAGTTCATTTCCATACCGAAATAAGGCGATTCGGACGTTCTCCGTTGCAGTACGCCCCGTAACGTATAATCAGGATAAATACCCAAAAGCCGGTTTACATAAAAAGCCAGATTCAGATACTTACCGATCCGTTTACTCGCCTTCAAATTGATATCCATATAAAAAGGCACGGTAGTACGCTCAAAATAAGTGGCTGAATATTTCTCCACCAGATGCTGTAACTGAATATTGTTTTTATCCTCTTCGCGAAACGGATGCGTTTCACCGGATTGATCTATATAGCTTACTGGCACGCCATTATTCCACAAGTTCCGTCTGTTGGTATACCAAGTGCATTGTGCCGACGTAGAGAAAGTAAGTCCCAAACGCTGTATATAGGTATCAAACATAAAGTTCGTATTGAATGCCTGGCTTTCTGTTCCGTTGTCCCCATTGTACAATCCCACATATTTCAGCTGTTTATTGTCCAACAATAGGCCTTATATTGAGGAGAATCCGAATTATAAATTGTCTTTATCCAGGCTCCATACATAGTGACGCGAGTCTTGAGCGATTCTATTCGTTTGGAAGCGAACTGAAACTCCACTCCTTCTTTACACACCTTCATTACATTACCTTGTGTGGAATACACATCCAGATTATATTCATTTGTATAAGTCAACTGAGAAAGTTCTGGAGGAGCCGTCAATGCTGATCCGTCGATACTAGCAGGATCATATAGTTTATATGCCAATGACCTATAATAAGTGATATCATCAAAAGCATTATTCATCCGTTCGCGGAAATAAGTTATCGACAGGCGGTTTCCCTTATAGCTGACGTCGGCCCGCACTTCCCATTTCATGTTACGTGCTGGTTCCAATTGATAGTTTGTATTATCCCATTTATATGTCATCATATTGATACGGCGATAATCCGGATTGGTATGGTAATAATTCAACTGAATCAAATCTACATACTTAAAATCCGGATATAGCTGTGCGGTGGTCGGCATACGGCTGATCCAGCCCAAACCTCCCGAAAAGGAAACATCCCATCCGTTTGATACCGGTAAACTCCATTGCAAGTCCAGACGAAGATCGGGATATATCTTGCCCTGCATCTTATATTTAGTGTCCAGCCCCAATAAAGACTGCAAACGGATACCAGCCGTAAAAGCCAATTTATGTCTATTTACAGGAAGATTCAACACCTCCTCGGCATAGAAGGCGAAAGGTTGCAGCTCCGGTATATCCTTAAAACGGCGAGGCCGTGTACTCAAACTTTCACTGATGGGCCGTGTCACATCGAATACCTGGCCTTCTCCCAAATTCTTCTGATAATTCCATTCCATCCCCATATTCATCGCATTCTGTAATACCCCCAACGGGAAAGCCAACCGCGTACGGGCGGAAGCCGTAACATATAAAGGTTTACCATCAATATCCATCTGTGCCACATAATTATAAGGTAGATAGATGCCATCAAACTCTCCGGTTTCTGTCTGAGTAGCAATAGCTGCCGGACGATTCAGAGAAACGGACTTTATTTCACGCATCTTCTCCCACTGCTGACTGACAGAAGTAGCCACACCAACCTCACGAATCCATAAATGGGCCGGAAACTTCATGCTCCATTTCCCCGCTATCTTCAGGCTGTTAAAGTCCGATTTATAAGAATCTTCCTTTACTGTCGCATCTTTATCCCTCTTTGCATCATCAAACGAACCGGTATAATCGGTACTGATATTCCAATGAATATTACGTTCATTCCATAACCATTTGCCATCCAAGCGGGCGGAAGCAGTAAGGCGAGTGTAATTTTTCACACTGTTACGCGGATCTATTTTGGACTCCAAATAGTTTAAATCAGCATTCAACACATAACGCCCGTTCCCATCCAGCCGAATTCCCTTGCCTACAGAAAACAGTTTACTGGTTTTATCAGCCTTAAAACGCGCAGACAAGGGGCTCTCATTCATTTTACGCTGAATGATTACCGCACCGTTTGCCACATTACCATAAGCCACGGAAGGAATGCCACGAATGATTTCCACCTTCTCAATATTATCGGTTGAGATGGTACGCATATCTATCCCTTTTGACATTGTGCTCGTTGCATTCACTGCGGAAGTACTGTTTGGCATATATTGCAGATTCGCATCCGTATTCTGGGAGATACCATCAATATAAAATCCAACTCCCAATGAAGAGATATCCTCCGTCTTACCTGTTTCACGTATCCGGATCAGATTGGCCTGCCCCATCTGAGGATCAGCCGACTTTCCTCCAGGTACTAATTCCATCAAGTCACTGAAACTGCTGGGCTGAAGATGTTTCATGGCTGTACGGTCAACGATAGAAGCGCTGGTAGCGCGTTTTGATTCAGAAGCGGTCACCACTACCTCGTTCAGCGCCATGACCGAAGGTTTTAAATAAAAGATTGCTGAAATATCCCCAATGACCTTCACTTCTTTTTCTGTAGAATCATATCCTAAATAGGATACAATAACCCGATAAGTTCCAGGATGGATATGTAGAAGTTCAAAATGTCCATTCGCATCTGTTATTCCCCCATAAACAATCTGCTTATCCACAAACAATTGAACTGTAGCGTAATCCAACGCTTTATAAGTCTGCTCATCCAGTACAGTTCCCCGAAATACAAATGTCTGCCCCCATAAAAGAGACACATTGCTACAAATTATAAATAAAAAAATATATGCAATCTTACAAATCATTTCATTCTCTATTGGTTTGCAAAATTACAATTCATAAAAGCTCGGCACAATCCCCATTTCTAGGTATATACTAAATTATACATAGATCGGAGATACCTACATGACGGTATACAATTTACAAATAAAATCACTTTCACCTAAACTTTATATTCACATTTTTTTTCAATGATAAGATAAATACATCTACTTTTTACCTGTTTCAATGGGGAAAATACCACGCCATATAAATACAGTTCATTATCAACATATTACCCCATAAGCAATGGTATGAAAGCATAATGGCATACAACTTTATATTACAAATCCATTGGCAGAATATTTATATCCGGCAGTCAAGGAACATCGGGTTTATTAAGTAATATTCCTCCTTTAAATTCATATTAAATTAGCAAATGAAGAAAAGCAACTGCAAAAAACACTATATTTGTGGAAATGAATTCAAATTAAACAGTTAGATTATGGGTACTTTAGGTTGCATCAATGACATGATGAGAAGAGATAAAGAAAATCGTGAACTACGAAAGGCAGGAAAGGAACGCTTGAATGAAACTAGAAACCGACTGATTGATTTGAACAAAAAAGGGCACTCCTCCCATCTTGAGCAATTAGAAGAGATCAGAATAAAAACGCAAGAAAAAGAAGAAGCGGAAACCCACCAGCTCTTCAAAATAAAATTAATCATGTTAGGCATTGTTCTAATAGCAGGAGTTCTGATATGGATAGGAATTACTTTTCTTTAAAATTCCACTCTCTATTTTTCTTTCTTATTCCTTGAAAAAACCAATAAGAATTCTTATATTTGTGATACCAACTTGGAATAACCTTAAAAACAGATAGATATGAAAAGAATATTATTACTACTGGTTTTATGTTTAAACATAAGTATGGTGCTTGGACAAGAGTATAAAAATTGGGAAAAATATGATATAGAGGGATTCTATATTATTGCCAAATCAAAAGCAGAAGCCAAGATTAGCAAAAATGTATTGAGGGAGGGAGCAGATTATTATATCCTCACCGAAATGGATGACCAAGTATTCCCATCTGGTGTCAGCAAAAAAATAACTCCCAAACTCTATAAATTAAAAGATACTGAAATATACATATTTTTCAGCTTTCCTCCTTTCCTATTTGATGCCGATAATGGAATGATAGAGATTAAAGACAATAAAGGAACTTTTTTCAAAAAGCCAACACAATAAACATCAAGATACTCCATCACCAATATCTTCATCAACCACATTCATTATCCCTAAAGATGAACAGGGAAAAGTATGCTATAAACATACACCATCTACCAAAAGAAATAATATAAATTAAAATACCATGCCTAAAATTACAAACTGGCGGTTATAGCCTCAGCCAAATCTTCATAACTTGCCAACGGGTTATCCGTGAAAACACTACGGATAACCAACTCTTTATCTATGACATAAACACGAGGTATTCCCGATTTAGCAAACTGATAGTATACCGTGCGGTTTTCTTGGGCCGAATAGGGCAAGGTCAAATGATTTTCGTCCCAATAACGGACAATCTCTGCCGAGCTCTCTTCCCTGCTAATACAAACCATCCGGATTCTTCGACCGTAATCCGTATATATTTTTTGCAGCACAGGAAGTTCTTTCCGGCAGTCCGGACACCCCGTATGAAAAAACACAATCAAAGAAACCTCTCCTTTCAGAGTTTCGGAAGTTATTATTTGTCCATCATCCATTACCACAGAGAAAACAGGAATGCTCTCTCCTGTTTGTAAATCAACAGTACCTTCCTCCACATCATCATCAATACACGCCGTACACATTACACAGGTCCAAAACAGAAAACAGACTGTTTTTATCCAATTCTTCATTTCCATTTTCATTTTCATTTTTCTTCTTTACAAAGATAACATGATTTTCATGAAATTACTATTTTTGCAGCATGAAACAAGAATTAAAAGAAAACCAAGGACTACCTGCCTCCTTACTTTGGACGCTAGCAATTATTGCGGGAATCTCCGTTGCCAATTTATATTATAACCAACCTTTATTAAACCGCATCAGCCGTGATCTCCAAACATCCGAGTTCACCGCCAACCTGATAGCAATGATTACCCAAATAGGTTATGCCATCGGATTGCTGTTCATTATTCCTTTGGGAGATTTATTTAAAAGGAAAACCATTATTCTAATCAATTTCACAGTCTTGGTCGTTTCATTACTAACCATCGCACTGACTCCCTATATCCATCTCATTTTATTTGCCTCTCTACTGACCGGCATTTGTTCGGTGATGCCACAAATCTTTATCCCCATAGCTGCCCAATTTTCCACTCCC
>OHHL01000621.1_pt1 | contig 12142 bp, 8 predicted proteins | sample 1568031 | NCBI WGS metagenome assembly OHHL01 (sample SAMEA3879513, study PRJEB24766) | human gut metagenome | biome: human-associated habitat; feature: feces | place: USA | collected 1985/1987 | reverse complement strand
TTCTTTTTGCCGTGACAACATCTCTATAATCTGTTGCTGATGAACCAGTTCATTCTGGCTGACCCGTTCATTCAACTCTTTCCATGCTTTTTGCAATTCTTCAAGTTCCATATAATTGTATGATTACAAGTTCGACATATTTTTTAATTTCTCTTTTATACGGTGCAGTTTTATCGCGACATTATTGCGGTTCGTTCCGGTGATTTCGGCTATTTCATCGTATGATTTCTCGTCCAGCCAGAGCAGGATAAACATACGGTCCACCTTGTTCAGTCGTTTGATGAGTGAATACATTTCTTTCAGCAGTTCGTTGTGTTCACAATCTTCCAGAATATCTACCTGCTGTTCCAAAGGTACATAGTCATACTTCTTTTTCTTTCGGAAGTCCGAGATACACGTGTTCAGGGATATGCGGTAAACCCATGTGACAAACGAACTTTCCCCCCGGAAGTTTTTGTATGACTTCCATATATTGAATACAGACTCTTGAAAAAGGTCGTTCACATCGTCCTTGTTGTCTGCATACATGAAGCATACCTTGTAAATGATGTGCTTGTATTGCACTAGCTTGTCGGCAAATTCCTGTTCTATACTCATCAGCTTTCAAAGGTGTTTTTATTAGGTTAGTCGGTGAAAAGAAGAGAAAGTTACACCTTTGTGCTAAAAAGTCTTTGTATTGAAAGTAGGTATTACAGGTCTGTTCTTTCAAATGCAATGATTTGTAATTTTCTTGATGTAGCAGGCTGGATTACTTTTTGCGGACGTTAAAGCATTTGTCGAAAAAGTCTTTTTTATTTTTCCCGTAAAAACTACTGTCCGGTCCTTTCCATGTCTTGGGAAATATCTTTTTAGTGAGTTCCACCTCTTCTTCAAGAATCGCAATATTATCAGTCATCAATGCCATGTTCAGTGCGCGGTTGATGCGGGAACCGGCATACCTGAGGCTGTCTGTAGCATATTCTTTTATGAGGATGGCATAGGCGGAATCGGCAGACCGATAATTTTTTTGGGCGGTAAGGCTGTCTCCGAAATAATCTTCAAACATCGCTTTCATTGACCATAAGTCGGCATTGAGGGTGGATTGTTTTTCAGCTTGCCGGAGTACAGACAGAATCTCATGGTACTTTTTGCAGGCTGATAAATAACTGATTCTTCCCACATATACTTTTATATTGGTAGGGTCAATGGCTAATGCACTGTCAAGTTTGGCCCATATTTCCTTGTCGTTTATAGATATATGTTCACTGTCATTAAAGAAGAAAGTGCTGTCTAAAGGAGGCAACCATAGGTTCCTCGCTTCTGCTACCAGACGGTTGGCTTCTTGGGTGTGGAAGTTTTCTTCGGTAGTTACGGGGTTGGAATGGTGTTTGCATGAAACCGTAAGGGTCAATAATAAGCCAAGTAAAATAGTGGTTTTCATCAGTCTGTGTATTATGGTATTAGTTTGTTGCCAACACAAAAATAGGATAAAAAAATGATATTCTTTCTTTTGCATCAAATATATTTCCTTTGATGTTTGGTTATAAACCGTTCTGTCTGTCCGCAGAATACAATGAAACCGTTGTTCTCCGCAGATACCCAATCTTTTTATCAGGGTATCTCCCTGTATATCGCGTATCCTTTTGTTTATTCATTTAGTTTTTTAAGAATGGGTCGACTACCTGATTATTTTTCTCCTTAATCCATCTTTTCCTTTATATTAAGCCTTTTTCCCCTAAAGATTAAGTATCTTTGTCCAGATGTGTTCTATCTCCATAGGTTGCGGAGTTGACTCCATAACCTTTGGAGATAACTCCATAGCCTTTGGAGTCAAGTCCAAAGCTTATGGAGATAGAATACAAAAGGAAGAGAACCCTTAACCATAGAGCAGAAAGGGCTTGCGGATACAGATCAAATCTTTTAATGATGGATATAAAATATGATTTCAAGGCCAACCCTTTCAAGGAAAAGGACGGCAAACCGGTGCTTTATCCGGCGGTAGTGGTGAAGGAAACGATTACTACCGATCACATAGTGAAGGAGTTGTCCAAGCATAGCGCATATTCGGCGGGCTGTGTGGTGGGAGTGCTACAGGAGGTGGCCGATATGGTTGTATCCCATTTGCGGCAAGGAAAAAATGTGCGGTTGGACGGCCTGGGTACGTTTTCTCTTGCCTTGTCCTCGCGTGAGGTGACAGACCGGAAGGAGATACGTGCGGCATCTGTGAGGATAAAGAAGGTGAACTTCCGTCCGGTGCCGGAACTGGTGAAGCGGGTGCGGCAGGAAACAGACATCCTCCGTGCCGAGTTCGGCTTCTTGCCTACGGTGAAAAAGCGTAGCAAGGAGGAGCGTTGGACGTTGCTGGAGGCTTATCTGAAAGAACACGGTTCCATTACACGTCTGGCCTATTCGGAATGGCTGGGGGGGGCGCGCACTACGGCGGCCTACGAGCTGAAGGCTTGGTATGAGGAGAAGAGATTGGACAAAGAAGGAAAGCATTCTCATGCGGTGTATGTGCTGCGCAAGCAGGAAAGTATAGCCGAAGTATAGCCCCTTTTTTATCCGTTTGGGAATAAAAAGAGAGGGAAAGTGGTGGTGGCAGCACTTTTTACCCATAAAAAAATGTGCTGCCACCACCCGTTGAAACGCCTTGTTCATGGTGGTTCCAGTAGAGTGGGTGGTAGCAGTGGCAGCATATTTATAAAACTCCGGAGAAGGAGGGATTGCTTGTATTTGTACTCAATCTGAATCCGGAACAAGAGACTTACAGCTTGTCATGCAAGGTCCCTGCTGCTTTCAGATAGGCCACGTAGTTCAGATAAAGTTGGAAACGGGCGTCAACTTTCGTTTCGTAAGCCTGTTGCCATAACGCTTGGGCTTCCAAATGGTCGGAGAGTGTTTCCAGACCTACTTCGTACTGGCTTTTGCTGACACGCCTGTTCTCTTCCGCCTGTTGCAGGGAACGGTCGGCAAGTTTGCTTTCCAGCTTTGCTTCGTCCAAATTGTTGGCGGCTTGGGTCAGTTCCAGTAACATTTGCTCGTTCAGGTTTTGCTGTTGAAGGCGGGTTTGTTCCAGTTTGGCTTTGGCTGCACGTACTTTGTTGCTGCGTTCTCCGAAATGGAACAAGGGGATGCTTACATTCAGCAGGACAGAGAAACTGGCATCGTCCAGGAAATTCTTGTTGTTCAGTTCCAAACCATGTACATAGTCGTATGAGCCTTTGATCCCTACTTTGGGAAGCAGTTCACTGCGGTTCAGTTTCACCTGCTGGCGGGCTATCGCCACTTGTTTGTCCAGTATTCCGTATTCAGGACGGCGGGTGATATCCAGTACCTGTACTTCCAGGTCTTTCTCTATCTCCGGGAAATCTCCGGAAACATGAACTTGTGTGGTCAGTGGTTTCCCTATCAGGTGGCAGAGGTTCATGGTAGCCAGGCGGAGAGCATTTTCGGCTTTTCGGATACCTAGCTCGCTTTCATTCAGCTTTACTTGTACTTTCAATACATCATTCTGAGGTTTAAGTCCATGTTTGTAAGCACTCTCTACGTTATTTTTTAATTCCGTCAATACAGCGTGGTATGCATCGGCTACTGTTTTCATCTCCTTTGCTTTTACTACCAGAGCGTATGCCTGATCTGTTTTCTGAATGACTTCTGTTGCGGTCAGATTTTCATTCATTTGTGCCATTTCTTTGCCCAGCAAGGACATTTTGTAGGCGGCACGGATTTTACCGCCCATGTAGAGGGGCTGTTCCATTTGCACACCGCCCATATAGACCCATCCTATTTTATAGTCCAGGTTAATGCCGGGGAAGTAGGCAAAGCCTGCGGGTTGTCCCGGATTGAACTGTCCTGTTCCATCGGGCAGAAAGACGGGCAGGTTGCCTCCGGCTATGCCGTAACTACCGTCGGCATTACTGTAAAGTCCTGTTCCGCTGACGGTGAAGTTGGGGAAGAAGTTCCCTTTGTAACTCTTGGCAGTATAACGGGCACTTTCCGTCTGTTTCACGGAAGCCGCCATTTCCTTGTTGTATTTTAATGCCATTTCGCGGCACTCTTTCAGACTCAGTGTTTCCTGTGCCCATGCGGGGGTGGCAAGATGCCACAGCAGACAGCAGAGGGGGAGTATCATTGTCTTTTTCATTTATTCTCGGTTTTGTATGTCAGTGAAATGAATCAATTGTTTTTTATCTTGAAGAACAAGGCATATAATATAGGGATAAAGAGCAGCGTGATCAGTGTGCTGCACAGCAATCCACCCATGATAGCTGCCGCCAAGGAACCGAACATGGCATCGGACAGCAAGGGAATCATACCCAGAATCGTTGTCAGCGAGGCCATCATGACCGGGCGGAGACGGCTTTGGGAACTGTCTATCAGTGCGGTGATCGGTTCTACTCCTTCATTGATCTGAAGGGTGATTTCATCCATCAGCACAATACCGTTTTTAATCAGCATGCCGATCAATCCCAATGTGCCTACAATAGCCACGAAATTGAAGACTTTTCCTGTGAGCAGCATGACCGCTACCACCCCTACAAATATCATCGGAATACAGCAGAAGATGATGATGGGTTTGCGATAATCTTTGAACAGCATGATGAGGATGGCAATCATCAGAATGATGGCTAACGGGAAATTTTGGAACAGGTACTTCATGGACTGGTCGCTGGCTATCTTTTCTCCTTGCCATACCAGTGAATAACCTTCGGGTAATGGTATGTTTTCTATCTGTTCCGCGATGGCAAGACGTGCTTTTTCCGTTTCAATGCCGGGTGCGGGCGAACATTGTGCCCGCTGGCTTCTCTGCCCGTTGTAACGGGGAACTACCGGATCTTCCCACCGGATATCAATCTCTTTGCTGATTTGTTTCAGCGGTGTGCTTCCCATGATGCTTTCCACCAAATCTTCTTTCGAAAGTGTGCCGGCTTTCAGCTTCACCATGGTTTCCTCGTTCAACAGTCCGTTCAGGGAAGGCAGAGACGAGAAGACTTGTGCGTTGCCCAGGTCCTCTATCGGTTCTCCTTTCTCGTCGAGGCATTTCAGGTAGATGTTGTTTTTGTGGATACCTTCGTAGAAAGAGCCGATAGGAATGCCTCCGGTGGCTGTGAGCAGGGAAAGGCTGACATCATTACGGCTCAGGCCGAGGGCACGGGCAGACGGCTGGTCGTATTCGATGGTCAGTACGGGTACTTGAGGTTCCCAGTCGGTGGTGATGAGGCAGACTTCCGGAGTCCTTTCCATGATGGCGCGGGCGCTGTCGGCCAGTTGGTGCAGGATGGCAGGGTCGGGACCCAGAAATTGCGCCTCTATGGGATATTTCTTGAACATCAGATTATATCTTTTCAATTTGATGTATGCGTCCGGATAGGCTTGGGAGAGGTAAGCTTGGATTTCGTCTATATGTTCTACCAAGGTTTCCGGTGAGGTGAAGTCGATAATCAGTTCGCCGTACGAAAGTGAGGGGTTGGCAATGCTCCGTACCAGATTATAGCGTCCGGGCGTACCGCCTATGGAGGTAGTGACGTGGGTTATTTCCTCCCGTCCTTTCAGATAGGTTTCTATTTCTTCCAAATCTCGAACCACACGTGTATAGTTATTCCCTTCCGGAAGTTTGTATTCCATATAAAGCTGGTCGTAAACCATGTCGGGGAAAAAGCCCTGACGCATATATTGGTAGCCGAAAACGGAAAGCAGCAACAGACCGGTCATGGCAAATACAAAACTCCACCGGTGGGCCAGACCGAACCGCAGTGCCGAACGGAGGGTGGCATAGATTTTACCTTTGTATACTCGCTTTCCGGTACTGTCAGTATCTATGGCAGGATGCAGCCGGCGGTCGGCCATCAGTGCCAATATCCAGCTTAGCAACAGGGAAACGGCAAGTACGATGAAAAGGTCGCGCGTGTAGACGCCTGCGGTGTCGGGGGACATGTAGATGGGTAGAAAGGCGATGATGGCTATCAGTGTCGCGCCCAGAAGAGGCATGGCTGTCTGTCTTCCGATGGCGGTCATGGCTTCCATCCGGTTTTTGCCGGCCTTCAAGTCTACCAGTATGCCGTCTATGATGACGATGGCGTTGTCTACCAACATGCCCATTGCCAGTACAAAAGCAGCCAATGATACGCGCTGCATGGTTCCGCCTGCCGAATAAAGGAACAGAAAAGAACCGAATACGGTGATGACCAGGCTGATACCTATGATAAGGCCGCTCTTGAACCCCATTGCTATCATCAGTATCAGTACTACGATGATGACGGATTCTATCAGGTTGATGACAAAGGTTCCCAAAGAGTTGCCTACCCGTTCGGGCTGATAGAAGATTTTGTGGCATTCCACTCCTGCGGGCAGACGTTCGGCTTTGAGTTCTTCCAACTTGCTTTCTACGGCATGGCCTACTTTTATAATGTCCGAACCACTGGAGGCAGCGATGAGTATACCGAGAGCGCGTTCATGGTCATAGAACATTTCATTGCGTGTGGGGTTCTCGTAGGCTTTCTCTATACGGGCGATGTCACTCAGGCGAAGCTGGTCGTCATCGTGTCCTTGAATCAGCATTTTTCCGATATCTTCTACGGTTTTGAATTTGTCGTTTACTGTGACGCGGATACGGTTTTCACCATTTTCATAATATCCTGTATAGGTGGTTTTGTTCTGGCCGTTCAAGGTTGCCAGTACTTCTGCAGGTTTAACACCGAGGTTTGCCATACGGTCTTGCAACAGGGAGATATTGATGCATTCGGAACGTTTGCCGTAGAGTTCCACACGGTCTACCCCTTCCAGTTCGTTCACTTCCCGTTTTACCAGTTCGGCATAGTCGGACAGTTCACGGTCGGACAGTCCGTCACCTGTCAGGGCATAGAACATGCCATATACATTTCCGAAGTCATCTTTGACTATCGGGGTGGTGGCTCCTTCGGGCAACAGGGCGCGGGCGTCGCTTACTTTGCGGCGCAGCATGTCCCAGCATTGTTCCACGTCATCGTCCGGCACGGTGCTCAGCAGTTCTATCTGTATCAGGGACAGGTCGTTGTATGAATAACTTTCTATATTGTCAATGTTGCCCATGGTGCGGATGTTCTTTTCAAGCACATCCGTTACTTCCAGTTCTACCTGGTGCGCGGAAGCACCCGGATAGGTGGTGACTACCATGGCAAGCTTCACTTTTATTTCGGGGTCTTCCAATTTGCTCATCTGATAGCAGGAATAGGCTCCGCCGAGCAGCAGAACCGCTATCAGGAAATAAATCAGATTCCTGTTCCGGAATGCCCATTTACTGATGTCCATTATAATAATCCTCCTATATTTGTGTTAGTGACCGGTGACAAAGGTTTTACAATTTCTCCATCCTCAATGTGGTGTACGCCCGAGGATACAATCTGCTCTCCCGGTTGCAGTTGTCTGGAAGTGATGAGACTGTGTCCGTTGTTCAACAAACGCAGTATGGATACTTCCTGTCTGTGTACGGTATTGCTGGATGGATGAAAGACGAACACATACGCTTTGCCTTCTTTTTGCAGGATGGCGCCGGTAGGGACAGAAAGAGTATTCTCCTGCTCTGTACGGCAAAGGATGGTTACCATGGTGTTCATGCCGGGAGAAGGGATAGCCCGTGTGCCGGGTACTACTTGCAGGCGCATGGTGTATAGTTGGTTTGCGTTGGCTTTCGGGGTGACACTGATTAGTTTCAGCGGGTAGGTTTCGCCCGGATAGATATCAAATGTGCAGTGATAATTGTCGAACTGCTCCCGGCGGATATATTCGGCCGCAGGCAGATTTATTTCCACTTCGGGGGTTCCGCCGCTGATCATGGCAATGACGGGCATTCCGGCTCCGATGGTTTCGTGAGCTTCGAACAGGCGTTTCTGGACATACCCGTTGAAAGGAGCATAGAGCCGGGTGTAAGCCAACTGATCTTTATGGTGTTTGTACTTGGCGGTGATTTGCTTGAGCCCGTATACGGCTTTGTCATTGGCGTTGGGGGTGGTTCCGTTGTCTTTGTAAAGAGCCATGACCCTTTCTGCTTCCGCTTTTATTTGCTGGTATTCTGCTTCAGTAGCATCCAGTTGTACTTGATAGTCGGTGGGGTCCAGTTCGGCCAGTAATTGTCCCTCTTGTACACGGGCGCCGTCTTTTACATGTATTTTGCTGATGGTTCCGCTTACCCGGAAGGCAAGGCTGATATCTTGTGCGGCTTTTACCTTTCCCGGAAATTGCAGGAACGTTTGTTTGTCGGCAGAAACAACTGTGTCTATTTTTACTGTCTGATGACCTTTGGCTTCCTGGGCACGTTGTGCGCAGGAACTTAGTAAGATCAAGGAAATACCTGTTAGAATAAGATAAATTCGTTTCATACTACTATGATTTTCGTGCAATTAGTTTTCTGATACAAAGTTATTCCGAAGCAAGAGGATAGAAAAGGTTGATATGAATGATAAATTGTCCGATTTGTATATTTTTGGGTTGTTATGTAACTGGAAAGTTTACGATTTGTATTTATTTTGCAGTAAATTAAAGAATGTATAGATTGATGGACAGACAACAGATGCCTTTTCTCTTTAGATTTCTTTCGGATAGTGAACTGTATGCCTTTAAAGACGGACAGATTATTTCGACATTTAATAAATGTGGCCTTTTCTTTTGCCGGAAAGGAAATGTGGAGGTTTCACTGGAAGATAAGCATTTTCAGATAAATCCCGGTGATGTGTATATTTACATGGCTTCTACCTTGGTGCATCTGCTTCATAAGAGTGAGGATGCGGAAGGGGTTATGGTTGAAGTGGATTTAGATTATATCATTCCTATCGTCAATAGGGTGATCAATGTGGAAAACCAGCTTTTTATGCGGAAGCATCCTTGTATATCACTTTCGGATAAGCAACGTGCTCATTTGGAGTATCTGTTGGATAATTTGCGGGAGAGGATAGAGGCGGAGGATGTGCAAGAGGTGAATTTGCAGCAACAACGCCTGACTTTGGAACTGATCAAGTCGATGGGGCAGACTTTCTGCTATGAGATATTGAATATGTATTTTGCCAACCAACCCATGCAGCCTTTGCCGCAGAACAAGAAGGATGTGATTTTTCAGAATTTCATGCTGGCTCTTTTCCGTTTGTATAGAAAGGAGCGTGATGTTGCTTATTATGCGAGGATGCAGCATATTACTCCACGTTATTTTTCCACCATCATTAAAGAGAAGTCGGGAAATAGTGCTTTGCAATGGATTGTGCAAATGGTGATTACCGAGGCAAAACAGTTGCTTGAAGGATCGGATCTGAGTATCAAGGAGATTGCAGACCAATTGAATTTCCCTACGCAGTCTTTCTTTGGAAAGTATTTTAAGCAATATGTGGGGATTTCACCTAAAGAATATAGAAAAGGCAAGTTGAGGATTAAGGATGGAATTTGATTTCAGAAAATGCAATCTATTTTATTTTAATATACCTTTGTGTACAAATCATAAACGTTTTATTTATGACCCGAAAGAACGAACAAGAGCGATTCATGTCTTATATTACAGAACGGCAAACTCATGAGAGCCGGATGGCGGTAGCTGATTTTTTGCGGAAATATGCTGACCGGTATCATAACTCTGATTTTATTTCTTCTGATCCGGTACAGTTCCCGCATCGCTATCATTTCAAAGCGGATATTGAAATCAGTGCTTTTCTGACTGCTTTTCTTAGTTTCGGAGCCCGCCCTCAAATACTGAAGGCGGCAGAACGGCTGGATTCCATAATGAACCGGCAGCCTTTGCAGTATGTGTTGTCCGGGAACTGGAAAATTGATTTCTGTGGTGAGGAGTCGTTCTATCGGACGGTTTCAAAAAATAGAATGGCACAATTGTTTCATTGGCTGTATACTATATATGATAGGTATGAGAGTATGGAGAATGCTCTTCTTTGCGAAACGGATGGAACTCCGATGCAACGTCTTTGTCGTTTGTTTGGAGTGTCGGATAAGGCGCCGCAAAAGAAATTGAATATGTTTCTGCGCTGGATGATCCGTCGCGATTCGGAAGTGGATTTTGGAATCTGGAGGAATTTCTCTCCATGTGAGTTGATTATCCCTTTGGATACACATGTCAGTGAGATGGCTTTCAGATTGGAGCTGACCCGAAGTAAATCTTATACGCTGAATAATGCAAGAACTATTACTGCGGCTTTGGCTGAGGTTTTTCCCGAAGATCCTTGTCTGGGGGATTTTGCTTTGTTTGGCTATGGGATTAATGAATTATGAGATGTAGTTTGGGGTGTGTTGCTCGAAGCAGGTAGCTGTGGTGAGGATGACTATGGGATATCATTTGCAATAAATGGAAATCTAAAAATAATCCCCGAGGGATATCACATCCATCGGGGATTTTCGGTTTTTTGGTTAAAGGTTAGTATAAAATTAGGTTAGGTTGTTTCTTAAATTATAGGGGTACGTATTCCACGAAGGCCTCCATTGCTTCATAACATGCCAAACCAAGTTGGTCATACAAAGCAGCGGTACCCCGGTTGCGGTCTTCACTTCTTTGCCAGAACAGACGTTCGTCGTTGCCCAGGAACGGTGCGCTTTCCATCTGAGACTGATGCTTTAAGATGGAGTTACGTTTAGCACGCAATTCTTCCGGACTGAACGGTACGGCCATTTCAATGTTTTCAATTTCCCATTCCGCCCATGCGCCACGATACATCCAGATGCGGCAATCTTTCAACCATTCGGCACCGGCTTCTTTTTCGATGTCGATAGCGGCAAGCACTGCGTCTGTGCAGACACGATGGGTTCCGTGCGGGTCGGCAAGGTCACCGGCCACATAAATTTGGTGGGGTTTTACGTCACGTAGTAACTGTAAAACGATTTCCACATCGGCTTCACTGATAGGGTTCTTCTCGATTTTTCCTGTTTCATAGAACGGCAAGTCGAGGAAGTGGACACGGTTCAATGGAATTTGATTGTAAGTACTTGCAGTACGGGCCTCGCCACGACGGATCAGTCCTTTAATGGTCAGGATATCGCGGCTGTCCATATCGCCTTCTTTCTTGGCGGCAAGGAATTTCTTGATTTCAGCGTATTTGTTTTTGATGGTTTCGTTGGAGTTTTCATCAAAAAGTTGGTTGAAACCGTTGATGAAGTGCATGAAACGTACTACTTCTTCATCGCCTACGGCAATGTTTCCGGAAGTTTCGTAAGCCACGTGTACTTCATGTCCCTGCTGAACGAGACGGCGCAGTGTACCTCCCATGGAGATTACATCGTCATCCGGATGCGGAGAGAATACCACCACACGTTTCGGGAACGGTTTGGCACGTTCCGGACGATAAGTATCATCGGCATTCGGTTTACCACCCGGCCATCCGGTGATGGTGTGCTGCAGGTCGTTGAATACCTTGATGTTGGCATTGTAGGCAGAGCCGTAAAGAGCCAGCAGTTCGCTCAAGCCGTTTTCATTATAGTCCTTGTTGGTCAGTTTCAGAATAGGCTTGTTCAGTGTAGTACACAACCATACGATGGCACTTCTTACCAGTTTGTCGTTCCATTCGCAGCTGGTTACCAGCCATGGACGCTGAATACGAGTCAGATGAGCTGCCGCAGCCAGGTCTACGCAAACAGAAGTGTTGGCATGAAGCTGCAGGTAAGATGCCGGCAGTGTATCACTTACCTTGTCTTCCACTGCACTTCGGATGATGTCAGCTTTGTCTTCACCCCAGGCCAGCATATAAACTTTTCTGGCTCCCATAATGGTATTGATACCCATGGTGATGGAGCAGGGAGGAAGATTGTCTACACCGATATTATGTGCAGCTTCAGAACGAGAAGTTGCATCAATCAAAATCAGGCGGGTAGTAGAGCTGGCATGTGAACCAGGTTCGTTCATACCGATGTTTCCTTCACGTCCGATTCCCATGATAACCATATCAAGACCTCCAAAGGTCTGTATACGCTGTTCGTACAAACGGCAGTGTTCGATGATGGCTTCCTGAGGGATGCTACCGTCCATTGTAAAGATATTCTGGCGGTCAATGTCTATCTGTGAAAGGAAAAGCTTGTTCAGGTGGCTGAAACTGCTTCCAGCACCTTCGGTCAGCGGATAATATTCATACAGGTTGAAGAATACCACGTTGCGGAAACTTACGCCTTCATCCTTGTGTTTCCGAATCAGTTCGGTGAACAGCGGACG
>OHHL01000600.1_pt1 | contig 12321 bp, 9 predicted proteins | sample 1568031 | NCBI WGS metagenome assembly OHHL01 (sample SAMEA3879513, study PRJEB24766) | human gut metagenome | biome: human-associated habitat; feature: feces | place: USA | collected 1985/1987 | reverse complement strand
GTCAAGGGAGGAACTCCCTTGCAGGGTCAAGGGGCAGCGCCCCTTGTGTCACTCAAATAGGAAGTCGTAGTCGTCGTCTGCAGCCGCGCCGTCGTTCATGTAGGCTTCGAGCGCATCGTCCGTAATCGCGGGATGCGGAACGGCGAAGGCAAAGCCGACAAGCAGCGCGACAGTCAAGAGCGTCAGCAGAATTTCGGATAAGTGCTTGCGCATGTCAGCCCTCCTGATTTTCGGCGGATTTGGCGAAAATCCACTTGTTCTGGATACGGTAGTTCACCAGATACAGCAGCGTGTCCATCAAAATTTTCGGGATGAACGCGAAACCGCCGATGAAGATATGCAGGTGATCCAGCAGCGACACGCCAAGGTTGGACAGCGTAATGGTGACGATGCACAGCAGGGCGTATTTGAGCGCCGTTTTGCCCGTGTCCTGCTTGAACTTGAAGACGAAATTGCGGTTCAGGACGAAATTCAGCGGCGAGGACACCAGCCGCGCCAGATAGCCGGAAATCTGAATCGCCGTGTCGCCCCTCAGCCCCAGCAGGGGCAGCAGCGCGAATCGCAGCAGGTTTGCCACGCCGTTGTCCACCAAAAAGCAGATCACCGACGAGCTGGCATAGAGCAGGAAGTTTCCGAGAATCACCTTGTAAATGCGGTAGCTGTCGCGAATCGGGTGGAAGTGCGTCCCGGCGTTCTCGTTTTCGTACACCGTTTCGATTTCAATCGGAATCATCGGCAGCTTCGCGCGCGCGCAGGCAATCAGCACCTGCATCTCGTACTCGAAGCGTTCGCCCGGCACGTCCAGCATGAACGGCAAATCCGCCATGCGGAAGGCGCGAAGCCCTGTCTGCGTGTCCGGCAGATACACGCCGTAGAGCAGGCGGAAAACCGCACTCGTGATTTTGTTGCCGTGGCGCGATTTTGGCGGAACGTGGTCGAGGTTGAAGTTGCGGCTGCCCAGGTACAGGGCGCGCTTGCCCTCCGTCAGCACCTCTGCCAGATGCCAGCAGTCTTCGACTGTGTGCTGGCCGTCTGCATCAGCGGTGATGACGCCGCTCGCCGCCGGGAAATGCGCCTGAATGTACGCATAACCGGTCTTGAGCGCGCAGCCCTTGCCGCGGTTTAACTCGTGGTGCGTGACGGACACGCCGTCCATCGCGTCCAGTTCGGCAAAAATCGGCTGATAGGCGGCGCTGCTGCCGTCATCAACAATCACAACATGCTGGAAACCCTTGTCCAGCAGGCGGCGGACGTATGCGGGCAGGCGGTCATCCGGCTCAAGGGAAGGAATAAGCATCACAGCGTCTTGGGGACGCAAAGGCGGCTGTGCCATGGAAAAAATCAACATCCTTTCGGAGTATCAATGCGCGTGATGGGGCAGAATACCCCTTGCGCAAGAAAATCAACTTCCTTATTATACACCATTTCCCGTCAAGAAACAATGATTTCCGGGCGCGGAAGTTGTAAAATTCATCATCTTGTCAGCTGTGCGTCACTTTAGCCCCGGCACAGGTCGGCGAATTTCGCTTTTGTGCAGGCGACGAGCGCGTCCACCGCCAGAATCACCTGACACCCGCGCACGCCCGCGCTGACGCTGACACGCTCCAAATGCTGCGCGGCGCTGTCCACGAAGGTGGGGAACGCTTTCTTCATGCCGATGGGGCTGCATCCGCCGCGGATATAGCCGGTCGCGGCCAGCAGGTCTTTGACGTGGATGAGCTCGATTTTTTTGTCGTGGGCCGCCTTGGCCGCTTTTTTCAGGTCCAGCTCACAGCAGACCGGGATGCAGAACACGGCATAGCCGCCGCGCTCGCCCTTCGCAACGAGCGTTTTGAAGATCTGCTCCGGCGGCATGCCGATGCCCTCGGCGGCGTGCATCCCGTTCAGGTCGTTCTCGTCAACCTCATATTCTGCTGCGCGGTAGGGAATTTTCGCCGCGTCAAGCAGGCGCATCACGTTGGTTTTTGTCATTTGGAAGCCCCTCTTTCACGGCCATTATACCTGATTTCCGCGTTTCTGGCAAGGAGCAAAACGCGTGCGCATGATTTGTGAAAATGCGTTTAAACTATCTGTATCTCTCAAAGATCATCTGTAGGGGCCGATGCCTACATCGGCCCGGAAGAATACACCATTTTTACGGTAATCTTCGGCGAATTCGCAACTTCCCAGCGGGCCGATGTGGGCATCGGCCCCTACAGTGAAAAAGGCAAGCGCTTGCGGATTCGCCCTGAATTTCCGAAAAATCTCTGCCTGCTGCTCGGGCCGACAGAGTCGTCGGCCCCTACGGGATAGCTAATCTTACACAGACAGGAGCACATGAATATGGGTGAAGCAAAGAAGGAAGAACAGGCGCGGCAGGAGCTGATCGATCTTGGCGCGTCGACGACGAAAACGGCGCGGGGGACGATTTACACGCTGACGATCATCGGGCAGATCGAGGGCCATCAGGCGCTGCCGGAGAACATCAAGACGACAAAATATGAGCACGTCATTCCCCTGCTCGCGGCCGTGGAGGAAAGCGAGGAAATTGACGGGCTGCTGCTGCTTCTCAACACAGTCGGCGGGGATATCGAGGCGGGGCTTGCCATTGCGGAGCTGATCGCGGGGATGAAGAAACCCACCGTCTCTCTGGTGCTGGGCGGCGGGCATTCCATCGGCATTCCGCTGGCGGTGTCGGCCAAGAAAAGCCTCATCGTCCCGACGGCCAGCATGACCGTCCATCCGGTGCGCATGACGGGGCTTGTAGTCGGCGCGCCGCAGACGTATCAGTATTTCAATCAGATCCAGGAGCAGATCGTAAATTTCGTGACAAAGAATTCGCATATCTCCCGCGAGGACTTCCTGCGCTATATGATGGCGACAGATGAGATCGCAACGGACGTCGGTACGGTATTATACGGCGAAGAGGCCGTTTCCTCGGGGTTAATGGACGCAATCGGCTCCCTTTCCGACGCGCTGAGCCTGCTGCACCGTCAAATTGAACGGCGCAGGAAGCGCGAGAAATCCCATAATCAGTAATTCTTGCGAATTGACAGCGGCAATGTGCTGTGCTAAAATGCGGTCGGTGCGAGCGGTGGAGTCTGTCATAGGCGCCGGGAGGCGTTCTATTCGCATCGGAGCGTGTATAGCTTTCGGCAGAACCATGACCATGGTTCTGCCGTCCTGTTTATAGGGGGAATTTCATATGAGAAAAACGAAGATCGTCTGTACCATCGGCCCGGCCAGCAGCTCGGAGGAGGTATTTGCGGAAATGTGCCGGGCGGGACTCAATGTCGCGCGCCTGAACTTTTCGCACGGAACGCATGAGGAGCACCAGCAGAAATTTGATATGATCCGCAAGGTGCGGCGCGAGCTGGAGCTGCCCATCGCCATCATGCTCGACACCAAGGGGCCGGAATACCGCATCCGCACGTTCAAAAATAAGAAGATCATGCTGAAGGACGGCGATCCGTTCACCTTTACGACGCGGCAGGTCGACGGCGACGAGACGATCGTTTCCGTCAGCTATGCAGGACTGGCAAACGATCTTTCCGTGGGCGATACGGTGCTGGTCAACAACGGGCTGGTCATTTTTGAGGTAGAGAACATCGAGGGGACAGAAATTCACTGCCGCGTCGTGACGGGCGGTGAGCTTTCGGACTGCAAGAGCATGTCGTTCCCGCACAAGGTACTCGAACAGGTCTATCTGAGCGAGCAGGACAAGGATGATCTGCTGTTCGGTATTCAGAACGGCATTGATTTTGTCGCGGCATCGTTTGTCTCACGGAAGCAGGACGTGCTGGACGTGCGGCGGTTTCTGGATGAGCATGGCGGTAAGGATGTTGAGATCATCGCCAAGATCGAGAACCAGACCGGCATTGACAACGTGGAAGAGATCTGTCAGGCGTGCTCCGGCATTATGATCGGCCGGGGCGATCTGGGCGTGGAGGTTCCGTTTGCGGAGCTGCCTGCGATCCAGAAGTATCTCATTACCAAGTGCCGTCTGCTCGGCAAGCGCGTCATTACGGCCACGGAAATGCTCGAATCCATGATCCACAATCCGCGCCCGACGCGGGCGGAAATTTCCGACGTTGCCAACGCGGTCTATGACGGCACGAGCGCCGTCATGCTCTCCGGTGAGTCGGCGGCGGGCAAATATCCGGTCAGAACCGTGCAGACCATGGCCGAGATCGTGGAGGAAACGGAAAAGCATATCGACTATGAGCCGCTGTTCCGCGCCGAGGCGTTCCAGATCAAGAACATGGTCGACGCGATCTCGCACGCGACGTGCTGCATGGCCTGCGACATCCACGCGAAGGCCATCGTCGTCAGCTCGCTTTCCGGCGCGACGGTGCGGATGGTCTCGCGCTTCCGCGTGCCAGTGGACATCATCGGCATGGCGACAAACGAGCGTGTGTGGTACCGTCTGGCACTCTCGTGGGGCGTGCAGCCGGTTCTGTGCGAGGAAACGTTTACATCGACGGACGTGCTGTTCTATAATGCGCTGCGCGCGGCAAAGAAGGCCATGCACCTGCAGCCGGGCGACAACGTCGTCATGACTGGCGGCAACACCACCGGCACGTCTGGAAATACGAATCTGATCAAGGTCGAGACGATCTGAAGCGAGCCTGAGTTCAGTCGATGGTTCACTGAAGGCTCCCCTTGTCGTGCCCCACACGATAAGGGGAGCCTTGGGTGCTCCTGATTCAAACAGCCGGACGCGGGAAAATCCTGCGTCCGGCTGTGTTGTTCCTGCTATTATTTAATGTTGCAGCGCACGATGCACTGGTAGGTGACGCCGTTGTAGGTCGTGGAAACGTAGGCTGTGCCCTTGCCCTCGGCCTTGACCACGCCGGTGCCGTCGACCGAGCAGACGGAAACGTCGCTCGATACCCACAGAAGGCCGGTGATCTTATCGCCGTTTGCGTCGCGCAGGGAGATCTGGAACGTCTCGCCCTTGACGCCCATGGTGACGTCGCTGTTGCTGATGGTGCACTCGCCTTCGCCGCTCCTATCCTCAAAATTGCAGCGGACGATACAGGTCAGCTCACTGTCGTCGACGGCGGCTTTTACCGTCGCCGTACCCTTGCCCTTTGCGGTCAGGACGCCGTTTTCGGAGACGGTGACGATGGATTCATCACTGCTCTGCCACGTGATCTTTGCGCCGTCCGGCGCGCCGGTCACGGAAAGGGTGTACTGCTCGCCCGCGTTCATGAACGTCAGATCATCCTTGTTCAGTGCCAGCTCTGCCGGGTCGCCCTCCGCCGCTCCGGTTCCGACATAGGCAAAGTCGCAGGTCACGAGACACTGGGCCGTCTGTTCACCGCACTGGGCAGTGATAACGGCGGAGCCTGCGTTCACGGCGATGATCTTGCCCTGCTCGGAGACGGTCGCGACCGTCTCGTCGCTGGACGAGAACGCAACGGGCTCTGTGCAGTCATCCGGGGTGCGCGTGAAGGTGATGTTAAAGAAGCGGCCCGCTTCCTCAAAGGTCACGGTCGGGGCGGAAAGCGTCAGGCTGGTGCAGCTTACGCTGGACTCATTCTGCTCGGGTTCGGGCGTCTGGTCGTGCTTCTGGTCCTCCTCGTTCATGTAGCGGTTCTCGTCCGGCTGCGCCGGCTCGGCGGGCTGCTGGACAGTCGCCTGCTCCGGCTCCGGCTGTGCAGGCTCGGCAGGCTGCACGGGCGCTTCGAGCGCCGGCTCACGGTACAGCGGCGACCAGCCGAGGCGGCTGAACGCCAGCAGCGCGCCGCCCAGCACCGCAGCGCCGAGGATCACGCACAGAACCGTCATCATCCACTTGGGGATGGCGTAGACGGCTTCGCCGGGTGCGCTCTGCGCGTCGGACGGCTGGGGCGCGGACGCGGTGCGCAGGCGCTTGCCCGCGTAGCCTCTGGCTGCCTTCGGCGCGCCTGCATCCTGCCGCAGACGTCTGCCCGGCGCGGGACGCTCCGCAGGGGCGCTCTGCGCGGACTTTTCCGGCACGGGGGACGTGCGCTCCGGCTCTGCGGGAGCCGCGGGGCCTGCCGCGGTGCGTCCGCACAGCGGACACTGGCGCAGGCGCGCATCGTATGCCGTGCCGCAGTATTCACAGGTTTTCAATTCCATAAATGGGCCTCCAACTGTTGTGCTCCGGCCTTTTGGGCATCGGAGCGATGCGTTTATTCAGACACAGGAGACAGTATATCACAGATTGTTACAGATTCCAAGTGGATGGGACAAGATATTGTATTGCATTTTTTATAAAAATGACATAGAATAAAGATGTGTTTGTAAAGGAGGCGAACGAATTGCCAGAACTGAACATGATATCGCCGCTGCTGACGAACATGGAGCTCGTCAAATGCGTCAGCGTGCACGGCGGTACATCTGTCTATATTGTCAAAAGCACAAAAAGCAATCAGTCCTATTATCTGAAGCACATCTGCATCCCGGAATCGCAGAAGCAGGTCGACGCGCTGATGTTCACCGGAGCGGCCGCCACGGTCGAGGACGCGCAGAATTATTACAAGCAGGTCGCCGCCGATTATCAGGCGGAGCTTGAGACGCTCGAAACGCTTTCCGCCAGTCCGAACATCGGCTGCTACCGCAGCTACCAGATCGAGCCGAAGGAGGACGGCGTCGGCTTTGAAATTTATCTGCTGGCCGAATACCGCCAGACGCTCTCCGAGGTGCTTGCCGAAACGCCCATGACGCAGTCGGGCGCGGTCAATCTGGGTCTGGATCTGTGCAGCGCGCTGTGCAGTCTGCGCGAGGCCGGGCTGATCCACCGCAACGTCAAGCCGTCGAACGTGTACTTAAGCAGTTCGGGGCACTATCTGCTGGGCGACCTCGGCATCGCGAAGATCGACGAGCTGAAATACTGCTCGATGCCGGAAAATATGCTCAGCTCCTTCTCCGCGCCGGAGCTGTTCAGCCTGCTTGGGACGATCGAGCCGACGACCGATATCTACTCTGTCGGCATGATCCTCTACCGCATCTACAACGGCAACCACGGCCCGTTCGAGGACGAAAAAACATCTGCCCGCGCGGCAGACAAGCTGCGCGTGACCGGCCAGCAGCTGCCGGCTCCCATGTACGCAGATTATGAAATGGCGGACATTCTGCTGAAGGCCTGCGCATTCAAGCCCGAGGACCGCTATCAGACCCCGCAGGAGCTGCAGGAGGCGCTGCTGGAATACGGCAAGCGCAACGAGGCGTCCGACGCGCTGATCGTCCCGCCCATCGAGGGCGAGCCGGAGCAGATCGACCCCTCCGCCGAAGAAGAGGTCGAGCCGGTCCAGTTTGCCGACACCGAGCAGATGGCGGACGATTTCAAGGAGAGCTTTTCACCGGACACGGCCATGCTCAACGCCATCATCGACGAGGTCCATCGCGGCGAGGCGGGCCGGAACACCCTTGATCTGGATGAAAATTCGCAGGATGCGTCCGAGGACGATGCGGACAACAGCTCCTCCAGCGAAGACGCTGAGGTGGACGAGCTGAAGATCAATCTGCCCCCGCGCGGACAGCGGCGGAAGAAAAAAGCGTCCGCGCCAAAATGGATCCTGCCGGTCTTCATTGGCGCGGCCGCACTGGCTGCGATTGCGGCGGCGGTATGGTTCTTTGTGATCGTCCCGTCTGTCACGCACGTCAACTCCGTCTCCGTGACGGACATCGGCACGGATTATCTGACCGTTCAGGTCGAATCCGGCGAGGACAGCGGCGCATTTGACGTTACCTGCTCCGACGCCTACGGCAACCAGAGCCGGAAGGCCTTTACGGCGGGCGAAGCCATGACGTTTGATTCTCTCGTGCCGGGCACGCAGTATACGATCGAGGCCGTCCCGCTGGAAGGCAAGAAGATGACGGGCTCCTATTCCGCCACCGCCTCGACCTACGCCGAAACGAAGATCCTGAGCTTCACGGCGACGCCGATCTCCATCACGCAGGCCGAGCTGAACTTCATCCTTCAGGACGGCCCCGACTTCGACAGCTGGACGCTTTCGTATGCGGCGGAGGGCGCCGAGGCCAAGACTGTCACCTTCTCCGGCCATTCGGTCGTGATCAGCGATCTGCAGTCCGGCTCGGAATACACCTTTACGCTGGTTCCCCCCGAAAATACACTGCTGACCGGCGCGACCGCCGCGACGCTTTCGACGGTGCCGACCGTGGATCTGGTGCCCGACAGCGTATCCATCGTGACGTCCAGCTCCTCCGCTCTGCTTACGTGGCAGTATGAGGGCGACGCGCCTGAAAAGTGGGTCGTCACCATCACGGACAAGGCCGGCTTCGAGGAAACGAAGGAGGTCACCGTCCCGAACGTGACGTTTGAAAACCTCGTCTCCGGCACGGAATACGAGATCGAGATCTCCGCGCCGACGATGCTCTCCCGGTACACGATGAACGCCACGCCGACCGTCACGAACATCAAGGACTTCAAGTCCTCCGATGAGACGGACGAGACGGGCCGGACGATCAACGTCAACCTCAGCTGGGTCTGCGAGACAGAACCCGCCGAATCCGGCTGGGTCGTGACCTACACGCTTCAGGATGTGGAAAATGCCGAGCCGCAGACGCTGGAAACGGATACGGATTCCTGCGTCATCCCCGCCAACAATATGTACCCCGGCGCGACGTACAAGGTCACGCTGGCACTGAAGAACGGCGATCTGCTCGACGGCACAACTGAGCTGACCTTCACGACCGCCAATGTGGATAATCCCTACACAGCCAACGGCGTCAAGGACCCCTACACCGGCCTGTTCCTCAAGCCGAATAAGGAGACGTTCCGCTATGTCGATCTGGTCACGCGCCGCTCGACATTCTCCAAGGGTGAGCTGGTCGCGTTCGACGTGGACGCGGGCAGCAATCTGGACGCTTCCTCCGACGGAACGGTCATGGTCAACCTTGTCATCCGCGACGCGGACGGGAAGATCGTCGATTCGTCCAGCTCCGTGCTGGTCTGGAAGGATATGTGGGAAAAGAATATGTTCGTCGGCTACTTCCCGCGCACCCCGCAGACCGACGGCGATTATACCCTGTCCATCTACATCGGCAACCAGCTGCTCGATTCCGCAAAGTTCACCGTTAAGAGCTGATCCGGTTTTTGCCGTCCAATCGGATGGTCTGAACAAGCAGATAAACGGATGCACCAACGGCTCCCCTTGCATATAAGGGGAGCCGTTTTGTGCTCCTGCGGAAGTGCAGCACAAAAAAGAAAAGCAGTTGATTCCAAAATGAAATCAACTGCTTTTCTGGTACGCCGGAAGGGACTCGAACCCCCGACCTACTGGTTCGTAGCCAGTCACTCTATCCAACTGAGCTACCGGCGCGTACCGCGCTTCCTCAGCGCCACATTATAGTAGCACAGTCGGGGACAAAATGCAAGTCCTTTTTTATTTTTTTCTCAAAGCTCCTGCAGCTCCAGATCGCCGCAGGCTTCGAGCTGGGGCCGGGGGCCGAGGGCGCAGACGACGCCGCTATCCAGCGCGCTGCCGATTTGGCCTGCGCAGGCGGCCAGAGACGCGGGGCCTGCGTCCAGCAGCTCATGACGCATACGGCGGCGGTCGTCCATGGTCATGCCCTTCAGGAGCCATGCGTCCGCGACAGCGCCCTGCAGGCGCGGCGAGAGCAGCGGCTCGGCATCGCTGATAGCGCCGATGATGTTGACGTCCTGCGCCTCGCCGGAGGCGGCTGCGGCTTCGAGATATGCGGCCGTTCGGCCGATCGCGCCGCGCGAACGGCGGCAATCCGGGTCACGGTAGGTATAAGCGGAGACAAGCCCCGTTTCGCGCACGAGCAGGCCCGTGCCGTAGGCGCCGCCCTGCACGCGGATCTCGTTCCAGTAATGGCCGAGCGAGGCGGCACGGCAGGCGATGCGCAGATCGCCGGAATACGCGTGGACATTGCCGCAGACAGCGGTGAACGAAACCTCGGATGGGATCACGATGCCCTCTTTACGGATCGGCAGCAGCTGCGCCTGACACGGTGCGCCGGGTACAGCGCCGGTCGGAAGCGCTTCGCGCAGGCCGGTCAGTACCGGTTCGGCGTTTTGTCTGCCGCCGGTGATGGACAGGCGCATCCGCGCGGTCACAAACAGCTTTTCACAGAGCGCGCGCAGCGTTTCGATCAGTTCGTCCGCCCTTGCGTCGAAATTCTGCTCCAGCTCCCGCAGCCAGCGGTAGTAGCTGACGCCCGCGCAGCGCTCGGCGCAGGCACTGGCCGCGTTCAGGGCGGCGGAGGCGCGGAGCATCGCGGCGCTTGAGCCGGAGTTGACGATCTGCTGCTGCAGGCCGTCGCGCTGCTGCCGGATCAGCTCCAGAAGCTTCGTCTTGTCAGAAAAATCCGTCTGCGTCAGGATCTGCGCCGTCAGCCGCACAGCCTCCGGGAGCCTGGCCTCAAGCGCGCTGAATGAAACGGCGGCATAGAGCCGGTAGCTCTGCGGGTCATGATACTGGCTGTAGGGCGACAGTGCCGCGGTGAGACTGCCGAGCTTCAGACGCAGCTGCTTCTGAAGCTCCTGCGCGTCCATGCCGCCCGCCGGGAGCTGTCCCAGCGCTGCCCCCAGAACGGTCATATACGGAAGCTGCGCCTCCGTCAGATCATCGGCTGCAAAATAGGCTGTCGGATAGACGATGCCGTCGGTCTGCACGGCATGGAGGATGAGGCGTCCGTCCTCCTCCACATCCGTCGGGACGGGAGCCGGGTCGCGCGGCAGGTCGGAAAGCTGCACGTGCGGGATCGCAGCCAGCGCTTCCGGGCTGTCCGGCTCCTGCTGGAGCGCGGCAAGCCGCTCCTGCTCCGTGACGATTTGGCTGCGCTGCGTCTCATCCAGTGTTTCGAGCGTTTTTTCAAGCGCTGCGCGCTCCCGCTCCTGCCGTTCCTGGCCGCAGGTCTGCGACGGGCGCAGGAGGATTTCGGCGGTATGCGGATTTTCCAGCAGCAGGCGGCGCAGAAGCGTCTCATAATATCCTGTGCCGATGGCGGCGCGCAGATCGTCGAACACCTCGCTGAAGCACAGGCGGGCGGCGGGGTCGCCGCCATACAGCCAGCTGGCCAGGATCTCAAGCTCAAAGATCAGCCCGCGCGGCATCGTGCCGTAATCGCGTTCGCGGAGCTTGAATTCGAAGCTCGCAAGCGAGGCCTCGATCTGCTCACGGTCAAGGCCGTTTTCGCAGAGCGCGGTCAGCGTATCGCGGATCGTCGCCTGAATGGCGGGCAGGTCGGCCTCGCGGAAGTTCTGCACACGCAGCAGAAGATTCGGCTGCATACACTGCTCGTCGCAGCTGAGCACCACGTCCTCGGCAAGGCCCTGTTCCAGAATCGCGCGGCACAGCGGCGCGTGGTTGCTGCCGCAGAGTACGTCCGACAGCACCTGCGCAGCAAAGAGCGTCTGCGCATCCTGATACGTCCCGATCACGTAGCCGCAGCCGAGCTTCCAGCGCTGCTGCATCGGTTCTCCGGCGGGAAGCGGATAGTCGATCGTCCGGCGCTCCGCCCGGACGGGCGGCTGGGCATGGATCTGCGTGTCCGGGTCGATGGCTGCGAACTGTGACAGATAGCCGTCCAGCAGAGCGAAGCTCTCGTCCTGATCGATGCTGCCGTCGAGCAGCAGATAGGAGTTGGCCGGATGATAGAACCGCTTATGCGCGGCGGTAAAGGCCTCATAGGTGAGACTCGGGATGGCCTCCGGGTCGCCGCCGGAGACGAAGCGGTAGGGCGAGTCCGGGAACAGCGCACGGGACATGGCGTTTATCAGCAGCTCGTCCGCGTCGGCAAACGCACCCTTCATCTCGTTGAGCACAACGCCGGAGCGCGTCAGAACGCCGTCGTGCAGCTCATAATGCCAGCCCTCCTGCTGGAAGATCTCCGGCTTTTCGTGGATGCTGGGGAAGAACACGGCGTCGAGATACACGCGCATCAGGTTGAGAAAATCGCGGCTGTTGCGGCTGGCGACGGGATAGCAGGTTTTGTCCGGGAACGTCAGCGCGTTCAGGAACGTGTTCAAGGAGCCCTTCATCAGCTCGACAAACGGCTCCTTGACCGGGAACTGCTTCGAGCCGCACAGAACGGAATGCTCCAGAATGTGAAAAACGCCCGTGTCGTCATACGGAAGCGTCCGGAAGGCGGCGCAGAAGGACTTGTTTTCGTCCTCCCGCTCGAGCCAGCAGAGCCGCGCACCGGAGGCGGCGTGGGTATATTCATGCAGAACAGCGTCCAGCTCATCAATGCGGCGCTGCCGCGTCTGTTCAAATCCATGCAGTGCGGTCATAGAAAAACTCCTTTTTCTGTTTTTTTCATCATACCACATTCCGACAGCATCCGCAACGAAAACCGTATTCTGCCCGGCAGGCGAAATCT
>OHHL01000596.1_pt1 | contig 12343 bp, 8 predicted proteins | sample 1568031 | NCBI WGS metagenome assembly OHHL01 (sample SAMEA3879513, study PRJEB24766) | human gut metagenome | biome: human-associated habitat; feature: feces | place: USA | collected 1985/1987 | reverse complement strand
CCCATCGCCTCGGCATACGGAAGGATGCGGTAAAAATACTGGCTGTCCTGCGCCAGCCGGGACTGCAGCTGGCTCTGCGTGACGCGCCGGAGGAACTTGCGGTAGCCAAGCGCCTGCGCGACGATCTCGTCGCCAAAGGCGGTGCGCCTGCCGCCGTGGAGCGTCAGCACGCCGATCAGCACCTCGCAGGCGATCACCAGCAGCATCACAAGAACGCCCTCGCCGAGCTGCGCCATTGCCAGAAGCGCCGCCGCACACGCCGCAGTCAGTCCTGCCAGCGGCCATTTTCCCTGATAATACGCCGCAGGCGCATATTGGATCACTGCAAACAGTACGCCGCCGAGCACGAAGATCACGGCCAGCAGCAGCCAGCGCACGAAGCCTGACGGCAGGATCGGGCTTGCCGCCTCGGCGGCAGTCAGCGCTCCGGCCAGAATGCCGAGCGCACGCATAATGAGCGGATTGCCGCTGGTTTTGCGGTACATCCGCCTGACCCAGTAGCGCCGCAGGACCTCGTCGGCCTTTTCCGCCGTGCGCTTGTACAGAAGACTTACGCCCTCGCACACGTCGCCCTGCGAAAACAGCATCTGGAACAGCCTGACCTCTGCGGGGCGGCGCTCGTTGCCCATATCGACGCGGCGGCGCAGCACCACCCGCTCATTTTTGCCGCAGGAGATGGTCAGATATCCCAGACTTGCCCAGTGGCAGACCAGCATATTGAACTGGATCGGTCCGCCCGCCAGCAGGAACGGCATATCGCACGGCAGCGCCGCATCCGGCGGCAGCATCCGTGAGGATACGCGCACCCGTGCACTGCGCAGAGACGAGAACCAGTAAAGGAACGCCAGCGCGAGCAGCAGCAGAATGATTGCCGTGCCGGCCCAGCCGAACGAAAGCGTGGTATGCGCGCCGGAAAAATAGGACTTATCCAGCGTGAGGGTCATTTCGAGCGATTCATGGTCCTTCAGCCCCGTTTCGATCACGCCCGTGATGCGCGACTCGGAGACATCCAGATCGATATAGTCGGAGATCACGTCGCCGTGGTAGCCGCTGGTAAAGGCCGGATAGCTTTCAAACGGCTTGGGCAGCGTGACAGTAAAGACATATTTGGAGATGGGATAGTCCCATTTCGCGCTCATGAGCGGAAGGCTGAGCGTCTGCACGCCGTCGGCCTCGCTTGCAAGGCCCGAGATCGTATACATGACGGTAAACGAGCGCGTCCCGGTAAAGCCGTTTGCATCGGTCAGCACGAGCACGGGGCAGTCGCCGTCGGTCTGCTTCTGCGTCTGATAGCCCGCGACGGAGGCCTTCTTCGCGCCGGCGCTGAGCGGGAAGCGCAGCTGTGTCTGCGCGCCGCTGATCTCCAGCGTAAAGCTCTGCGTGACCTGACAAGAGCTGCTGCCGGTCAGGGTACAGTCTGTTTTCATTTCGGAAATAACGGGCTCCGCCGCGCAGACGCCTGTGCAGAGCGCCAGCAGGCACGCCAGCAGGAGCAGCAGCCGCTTCATGCGATCACCTCTTATGTTCATTTGCATCCAATTTACCACAAACGCGCCCATTTTGCAACCTCGGCCCGCAGGCCGCTTTTTTTCTTCCGCCATACTTGGCGGAAGGGTACGTTATGTGATACACTGTCGGCAGAATGCTTTTGATCGGAAAGGACAGATTTTATGACGCTTCGCGATACCGCTGACCAGATCATCCGCGCAAGTCTGCGCGCCGTGCAGCCGGACGCCGCCGTGCAGCGCGCGCTGCAGGAGTTTTCCTGCGCGGGGCGCGTCGTGCTCATCGCCATCGGAAAGGCCGCGTGGGCCATGGCGAACGCGGCGTGGGACACGCTCAGCACGCGCATCACCTCCGGCGCGGTCATCACCAAATACGGCCATAGCCGCGGCCCCATCGGCCCGCTTCAGATCTTTGAGGCCGGGCATCCGGTGCCGGATGAGGCCGGGCTCCGCGCCGCGCAGGCTGCGCTGGAGCTGACGCGCGGACTGCGGGAGGAGGATTGCGTGCTGTTTCTCATCTCCGGCGGCGGCTCGGCGCTGTTTGAGTCTCCGCTGGTGCCGCTTGCCGAGCTGGAGGATATCACCGGCCAGCTGCTCTCCTGCGGCGCGGATATTGTGGAGATCAATACCATCCGCAAGCGGCTGTCCGCCGTCAAGGGCGGGCGGTTCGCGCTGCACTGCCGTCCGGCGCCGGTCTTCTCGGTCGTGCTGTCGGATATTCTCGGCGACCCGCTCGACATGATCGCCTCCGGCCCTGCAGCGCCGGACAGCAGCACGTGCGCCGAGGCGCTGGCCGTCGTGCGGAAATACGGGCTGCGCCTGTCTGACCGGGCGCTGGCCTGCCTGCAGACAGAAACGCCGAAAGCACTGCCGAACGCAGTCTCCCGCGTGACCGGCAGCGTCCGCGCCCTCTGCGATGCGGCAGAGCAGGCGGCGCAAACGCTCGGCTACCGCTGCATCCGGCTGACCGACTGTCTGAGCTGCGAGGCGCGGGAGGCGGGCAGCTTCCTTGCCGCCGTCGCGCGGACGCACGCGTCACCGTCTGAGCCGCTTGCGTTTCTCGCCGGAGGCGAGACGGTCGTGCATCTGACCGGCTCCGGACGCGGCGGACGCAATCAGGAGGTTGCGCTGGCCGCTGCGGAAGGACTTGCCGGGCTTGCGCAGGCCGCCGTCTTCTCCTTCGGCTCCGACGGGACCGACGGCCCGACCGACGCCGCCGGAGGCTTTGTCGATCAGGACAGCTTCGCCGCGCTCCGCGCCGCCGGGCTTGACCCCGCCGACATTCTGCGGCGCAACGACGCTTATCCCGCGCTGGAGCGCATCGGCGGCCACCGGCACCAACGTCAACGATCTCGCCATGCTCCTCCTGCCGCGCCGGGAATGAGCGGCGCTATGCGTTTCCCTTCAGGATCTCCAGCGCCTGCTTTGTGTCGCAGTCGAACAGCTCGCGCTCCCCTGCCTCGACGAGCAGCAGCGCGTCCTCGTGCCGCCGGATGACGGACGAGCCGCCGCGGTCAGCCTCCAATGCGCACAGCTCCGGGAAGAACCGCGCCGGGAACAGGCACGGGTTGCCGCGCTTTCCGTTGTGCGCCGCAGCGGCGATGCAGTCCGGGTTCGCCCGCCACGCGTCCACGACGCGCCGCACCGTCCCGGCCCGCAGCAGCGGTTGGTCGGCGACCATATATAAAATACCGGCGCAGTCCGCCATCGCCTGCGTGCCGAGGCGGATGGTGCGGCTGATGCCGTCCTCCGGCCGGTCGTTCAGGATCGTATCAAAGCCCGCCAGCGAAGCCTCCTCCAGAAGCGCCGGATACTGCGAGACGACCGTGACGCGGGCGAACATCTCCGCCGGGATCGCCGCAAGCGCCAGTGAGAACAGGCTCTGCCCGTCAAAGCGCGCGGCCAGCTTGTTTTCCCCGAAGCGGGAGGCATTTCCGGCAGCCATGAGCAGGCAGCCGGCGGGAAGTGCAGAGATTGCAGCCATATTGTGTGCTCCTTGTGATTTTCTACAAAACAGTATAGCTATTTTTGCATATTTGCGCAAGAATCATACAGTTTTTTCGACATTCGCGAAAAAAGCCGTTATTCAGAAAGTAGGATAATGCTTTCACTTTCTCTTCAAATCCGAATATGCTACAATAGGAACAAATAAAAGTGGAAAAATGGCGGATTTCGTGCACGGACGCGCAAAACCCGCCTGTAATCCGGCAAATGGAGGTAACCGAATGAACATCGTAGGCAGAAGCGAGGTTCGTGTCGACGCCTTTGACAAGGCGACCGGCCGGACAAAATACTATGATGATCTGGCCCCGAAGGATGCGCTGCTCGTCAGAGTCAAGCATTCGACCATTGCGCATGGCTTCGTCAAGTCGGTCGACATCAGCAAGGCCGAGAAAATTCCCGGCGTTGTCAGGATCCTGACCTGCTTCGACGTACCGGATATCCCGTTCCCCACGGCTGGCCACCCGTGGTCGATGGACCCGTCCCATCAGGACATTGCCGACCGGCACCTGCTCAACCGGCACGTGCGCTATTACGGCGACGATGTCTGCGCTGTCATCGCCGAGGACGAGGTCGCAGCCATGCAGGCCGTGCGCGCCATCGAGGTCGAGTACGAGGAGCTGCCGTTCGTGCTCGACGTGCAGAAGGCCATGGAGCCCGGCGCGCCGCAGCTGCACGAGGCGTTCCCCAACAACATCCTCAAGCATACGACCGCAGCGGCGGGCAATTACGCCGAGGCGATCAAAGAGCCGGGCCTCATCAAGGTCGAGGGCTGGTACGAAACGCCCACCGTGCAGCACTGCCACATCGAGAATCACGGCTGCTTCTGCTATGAGGAAAACGGCCGCCTCGTCGTGACCAGCTCCACGCAGATCCCGCACATCGTACGCCGCATCGTCGGACAGGCCCTGGGCCGTCCGTGGGGCGATATCCGCATCATCAAGCCGTACATCGGCGGCGGCTTCGGCAACAAGCAGGACGCGCTGTATGAGCCGCTGTGCGCCTGGTGCTGCACGCAGGTCGGAGGCCGTCTTGTCAAGCTCGACTGCTCGCGTGAGGAAACCTTCGTCTCCAACCGCGTCCGCCATGCCATCCGCACGCACATCATCTCCTGGCTGCGCAAGGACGGCACCATTGCCGCCAAGAAGGTCGAGTGCTTCTCCAATCAGGGCGGCTACGCCTCCCACGGCCATTCGATCGTGGCCAAGGCGCTCGGCTCATTCAACCAGCATTATCCCTGTCCCAACTTTGAGGGCGACGCTTACACCGTCTTCACCAACCGCCCGGCGGCGGGCGCCATGCGCGGCTACGGCATGCCGCAGGCGTCGTTCGCGGACGAGTCCCACGCGGAGCAGTGTGCAGAGGCTGTCGGCATGACGCCGCTGGCCTACCGCTGGCAGAACCTGATGAAGCCCGGCTACGTCGACGGCTTCTCGAAAAACGAGCTTTACGAGGACTCCTACCGGCAGTGTATGGAAAAGGGTATGAAGGCCATCGGCTATGAGGAAAAGGTGAAGGCCTATGCCAACCAGACCGGCCCCATCCGCCGCGGCATCGGCCTTGCAACCTTCTGGTACAACACCGCCGTCTTCCCCATTTCGCTGGAAACCTCCTCCTGCCGTCTGCAGCTGAACCTCGACGGCACGGTCAATCTGCAGGTCGGCGAAACCGAGATCGGTCAGGGCGCAGACACAGCCTACGCACAGATGTGCGCGGAGATCCTTGGCCTGTCCGATTATAAAAAGGTACACGTTCTGTCCTGTCAGGACACCGACGTGACCCCGACGGGCCTCGGCGCTTACGCCAGCCGCCAGACCTATACGGCGGGCTTCTCCATCCGGCAGACATCCGAGCTGCTGAAGCGGAAGATCCTCGAATACGCCTGCGAGCTCACGCGGCAGGCTACTTATAACATGGACATCATCGACTCCAACATCGTCCGCATCACCGACGGCCGCGTGCTGATGAGCCTGTCCGAGCTGTCCATGACCGCGCAGTATAACCCTGTCCATTCCGAGCACCTCACAGCGGAATCGACCTACACCATCCGCAACAACGCCTATTCCTTCGGCTGCACGTTCGCCGAGGTCGAGGTTGATATCCCGATGTGCAAGGTCAAGCTGCTGAACATCGTGAACGTCCACGACTGCGGCAAGCTCATCAACCCCGCGCTGGCTGAGGCGCAGGTGCACGGCGGTATGTCCATGGGCATCGGCTACGGCCTGTCCGAGCAGCTGCTGTTCGATGAGAAGACCGGCCGGCCGCTCAACAATAACCTGCTTGACTACAAACTTTCGACCTTTATGGATCATCCAAACCTCGAAGCCGAGTTTGTGGAAAACTATGAGCCGACCTCTGCGTTCGGCACCAAGGCGCTGGGCGAGCCGCCCGCCTGCTCCCCGGCCCCTGCCATCCGCAATGCCATTTATCATGCGACCGGCGTCGCCATCAATCAGGCGCCGATCACACCGCACGTCCTCTTCGCCAAATTCACCGAAGCGGGCTTGATTCAGGACTGAGGGAGGGAACAGACTATGTATGATATGAAAGCGCTCTATGAAGCGTACAGCGTAGAAGAAGCAGTCAAGCTTCGTCTGGAGCATCCCGAAGCGCAGATCATCGCAGGCGGCACGGACGTGCTCGTTCAGATGCGCGAAGGCCGCCGCGCGGGCAAGGAGCTGATCTCCATTCAGAAGATCGACTCCATGCGCGGCGTCAGCATGGATGAAGACGAGAACATCCGCATCGGCTCGCTTACAACCTTCTCCCACATCACGCACAACCCCATCATCATGGAAAAGATCAACGTGCTGGGCGAAGCCGTCGACATGGTCGGCGGCCCGCAGATCCGCAACGCCGGCACCATCGGCGGCAACACCTGCAACGGCGTGACCTCGGCAGACTCCGCCTCGACGCTGCACGCATGGGAAGCCATCGTTGAGCTGACCGGCGTGAACGGCAAGCGGTACCTGCCCATCAAGGACTTCTACATCAAGGCCGGTACGGTCGATATCAACGTCGCCGAGGGTGAAATTCAGACTGCAATTCTGATTCCGAAGGCCTCGTGGGAAAACACGAAGGGCTTCTACATCAAATACGGTATGCGCAACGCCATGGAGATCGCCACGACCGGCTGCTCGGTCAATGTGCGGCTGTCCGGGGACAAGAAGACGTTCGACCGCGTGCGCATCGCCTACGGCGTCGCAGGCCCCGTGCCCATGCGCGCACCGAGCGCCGAGGCCGTTGTGAACGGCCAGCCCGTCACAATGGAAAACATTGAGGCGTTCTCCAAGGCCGTTCTGGAAGACATCAATCCCCGTGACTCCTGGCGTGCCAGCAAGGCGTTCCGCAAGCACATCGCTGTGGAAATGGCCAAGCGCGCGCTCATTGAGTCTGTCAAACGCTGCGGAGGTGAGATCTGATGGCACAGTACGCTCTTGTCAAATGCAACATCAACGGCAAAGACGTGGAAAAGATCGTCGACGTCCGCGCAAGCCTGACGGATATGCTCCGCAATGATTTCCGGCTCACGTCGGTGAAAAAGGGCTGCGAGGTCGGCGAATGTGGCGCGTGCACCGCGCTCATTGACGGCGAGGCGATCAACACCTGCCTGTATCTGGCTGTCTGGGCCGAGGGCAAGCACATCATCACGCTTGAAGGCCTGATGAACCCTGACGGGACGCTTTCCGACGTGCAGAAGGCCTTCATGGACGAAACCTCCATCCAGTGCGGCTTCTGCATCCCCGGCTTTATTCTGACGGCGACCGAGATCGTGGGCTCCGGCAAGGAATACACCGACGACGAACTGCGTAAGCTCCTCTCCGGCCACCTGTGCCGCTGCACGGGCTACCAGAACATCTTCCGCGCCGTGAAAAAAACCATGCTCCGCCGCCTCGGCAAAAACGAGGAAGCAGAGCTGGTGCGATAATTCCCATACCGACGCCCCTTGTCATGCAGCGCATGACAAGGGGCTTTTTTTATTACAAGCGCAGGAAGCTTGAAACGGCGATTGCTGTTTTGGGGATATAGGGTGTATCTGAAAACTCCCAACGCACCCGGACAGCGGACCTTTTCACGCTGCGCTGCACCATTTTTCCTTGAAATACGTCAGTATTCCTGCGAAAAAATGTCTTGCTCAGCGCAAAAATTTCTCGCTGCCGGTCACATTGGGAGTTTTCAGATACACCCTAAGGAAATCCCCTCCGGGCGGCGGACTGCCATTCGGAGGGGGTGCTGTTTATTTTTCCAGCTGCTTCTGCACGACCTGCACGATGCGTGCGATCGCGGCGCTCAGAGCCGCATTGACAGCGAATTCCACGAGGAAGTTCACGCCGATGAACGCGACGAACAGAAAATAGACAATGTTCGTGCCGCCCGCGTAGTCCTGCAGAACGGGCTTGAAGACCGTGAGCATCCCGATGGCAAACACGCCGGTGTTCACGACCGGGGCCGTCAGCGCGGCGAGTATGCAGCTGATCGTCTGCCTGTGCCGCAGCGCCTTTGCGACGAGTCCCGCGCAAAGCCCGCACAGAACGGCCTTGCCGACGCACACGACGACGAGCCAGAACGGGCTTGCGACCCACAGGACGTTTGTAAATTCATCCGCGCCCGTGATGCCCGCAATCAGGCAGACGACCCCGAACACCGCGCCAAGCCCGGCTCCCGCGCCGGGCCCGAAGAGGATCGCGCCGACGACGATGGGAACCAGCGTCAGCGAGATCGGAACCGGCCCGATGCGGATGCCGCTTGCGACGGTCTGCAGGACGACGACCAGCGCGGCCAGCAAGGCCAGCGAGGTCAGACGGACGACGGATGCATGGTTATTGCGATTCATAAGTACCTCCTGCTGTCACTCCGGATATTCCGGATGCAACGCAAATTTATTTGACAGCACTACACAATTACAGCGCACAGCTTGCTTGCATATTTTTCGCCATGCTTCACAAAAATCCTCGGAAATCCACAAAGGATTTCCTCCGGCTTTTGTTTGCCTGGCAAAAAATCCGCTGGCGCAATCTGTACACTGAAATTGTTCCGTGCAGTCATTTTATTTATACTTTTTCCAAATAAAGGATCACGGAATTTCTTCCTCGACCGGCTCGCTGGAAATAGGCGCGCCGTCCTTGATGGCCTGCCACTGCTCGCGCGTGATGAGCAGCTGACGGGGCTTCGAGCCCTCGAACGGGCCGACGATGCCGCGCTCCTCCATCTCGTCCATGATGCGCGCCGCGCGGGCATAGCCCAGCTTCAGACGGCGCTGGAGCATGGAGACGGAGGCCTGTCCGGTCTCCAGAATGACGTCGACCGCCGCCGGGAGCATTTCGTCGCCGTCAGAGCCTTCTGTCTCTGCGGCTGTGCTGCCAGAGCTGCCGGAGCCGGTTTTCCCGCTCTCGGCCGCCTTTTTGTCGATCTCGGCCATGACGGAATCGGAGTATTCCGCTTCGCTGGATGCCTTGACGAAGGAGACGACCTCCTGCACCTCGTCGTCTGTGATAAAGCAGCCCTGCACGCGCTTGGGTTTGCCCTGTCCGAGCGGCGCATAGAGCATATCGCCCTTGCCGACGAGCTTTTCCGCGCCCGCCGTATCGAGAATGATGCGCGACTCCATCGCGGAGGCGACAGCGAACGCGATGCGTGAGGGGATGTTGGCCTTCATCAGGCCGGTGATCACGTCCGCGGACGGACGCTGCGTGGCAATGACCAGATGAATGCCCGACGCACGGCCCATCTGCGCGATGCGGCAGATCGATTCCTCGACCTCCTTGGCCGCGACCAGCATGAGGTCAGCCAGCTCGTCGATCACAACGACAATCTGCGGCATGGGTTCCAGCTCATCGTCCGCTGAGGCCCGCGCCTGCTTGTTGTAGGATTCGAGATCGCGGACGCCTGCGTCCGCCATCATGCGGTAGCGCCGCATCATCTCCGTCACGGCCCACTGCAGGCTGCCCGCAGCCTTTTTCGGGTCGGTGACGACGGGGATGAGCAGGTGCGGAATGCCGTTGTAGATGCCAAGCTCGACCATCTTCGGGTCGATCATGATGAGCTTGACCTCCTCGGGCTTTGCCTTATAGAGAAGGGAGATAATCAGCGAGTTCATGCAGACCGATTTGCCGGAGCCGGTCGTACCGGCGATCAGCAGATGCGGCAGCTTGCCGATATCGCCGATGATGCGGTTGCCGCCGATGTCCTTGCCGACAGCGAAGGACACGCGGGACTTGCACTTTTCAAATTCCGGCGAATCGATGACCTCGCGCGCCATGACGACCGAGACGATCCGGTTCGGTACCTCGATGCCGACAACGGAGATCTTGTCCGGGATGGCCGCGATGCGGACGCCGGACGCGCCGAGGGCCAGCGCGATATCGTCGGCCAGATTCGTGACCTTGGAGAGCTTCACGCCGCGCTGCAGCTCCAGCTCGTACCGCGTGACCGACGGGCCGCGCGTAACATTGATGATATGCGCCTCGATGCCGAAGGATTGGAGCGTGTCGCTCAGGCGCTCGGCGTTCTGCCGCATTTCCTCCGTGCCGTCGTGCGACTGGCCGCTTCCGGCCTTCAGGAGCGACACGGGCGGGAATTCGTATTCCGGCTTCTGCGGCTCCTGCTGGCCGATCTCCTGCGCGATCTGGGCCGCTTCGAGCTGCACGTCCGCCTTTTTGAGCTTTTCCGGCTGCTCCGGGATCTCGACCGGCGGCAGCGGCTGTGCGGCGGGAGCCGGCTTCGGCGCGTCAAAATGGTCGATCACGAGCGGCGGCATCTGGTGCGGCAGCTCCATGGGAATGACGTTCGGCACGGGCGGCGCTTCCTCCGCCGGGGCCTCCTGCGTGTCCGCGATCAGCGCGTCAAACTGGGATTTATAATCCGTATGGACAGGCGGCTGCTCCGCCTCCTCCGGGGCGGGCGCCTGCGGCGGCTCGGACAGAGGTGCTGCGGCAGGCTTCTCCTGCCGGCGGCTGTTTTCCACAAAAACGTCCGGGCGCACCGGCGCGTTTTTCCTGCCGGAGGGCTTCTTCTCCGGCTGCTCCGGCAGAGGGGGATCGTCGACCGGAAGGTCAAAGTCGCTTGCGCGGGAGGCCCGGCGCTGCTCCGTGCGCTGCACGTGCTCGATGTGCTTGTTCGCAACGGTATCGACGAGCACCTGCGCCGGGTCCTTGTGCTCGCGCTGCGGCTCGGCATATTCCGCGCGGGGCCGGTTCCTGATGGCCGTCACGATGCTTGCCACCGTCATGTTAAGACTTGTGATCAGGCTCAGCAGCATCCCCACGATCACGACCGCAGCCGCGCCGATGCGGCTGATGAGCGCCTCAAGGAGGCTCGCAATACCGCCTGCCAGAACGCCGCCCGCCGTGCCGTCGATACCGCCGTCCCAGAGCGCGGAAATGACGCTCCAATCCCAGTCCGCGTCAAATTTTCCGCCGACCAACTGCACCAGACTGCCGATCAGCATGGCCGTCAGGAACGTACAGGTCACGCGCAGCGCGACGGGTCTGCCGTCGTGCAGGATCAGGATCAAAAAGCTCATGATGAACGAGAACGGCAGGATGTAAAAGCCCGCGCCGATCAGACCCCGGAACACCGACGTCATCAGATCCAGAAACGCCGCGTTCACCTTGAAGCAGCACAAGATCGTCAGCAGCGCAAGCAGGCCGCAGACCGTCGCGCCGATCTCGCGCCGGATGGGCGCAGACTGCTTTTTTGTTGTTTTTTTCCGTCCGCGGGAGGCCGTGGACTTTCTTTTGTTCGCAGAAGCCATGTGACCAAAACACCTCACGAGATCAGGGACAGGATCAGCGTCAACAGACCCGCACCCCAGCAGTAATAACAGAAGCCGCCGAATTTTCCGCGCTGCGCAATGCGGTTGAGCGCGAAAATGGCAAGATATCCGGAGACAAGCGCGGCGGCGACGCCGCACAGATACATCGGGACCTCCGCCCAGTTGATCCCGGCAGAAATTGCCTTTATGAGCGAAAGGAGATTCGCGCCGAGCACGGCGGGAATGGAAAGGAAGAACGAGAATTTGACGGCAAACGTCCGGTCAAACCCGCGCAGCATCCCGGCGGAGATCGTCGTCCCGGAACGCGACAAGCCCGGCACGACCGCGATCATCTGCGCAAGGCCGATGACCAGCGCATCCGAGAGCGTCATGGCCTTTTCCGTCTTGTTTCCGTGGCCGTAGCGGTCGGCGGCCAGCAGCAGAAAGCCCGTCGCGATCAGGGCAAAGCCGATGAAGAACGTATCGTAGAACAAGGGGTCAAGGTAGTCGCTCAGGAACGCCGCCGGGATGAGCGGCAGCGTCGCCGCGATGAGAAACAGCAGCAGCCGCCGTCTTGCCGGGTCCTGCCGCGCGCCGCGCTTGGGCTTCTGCAGGTGCAGCAGCATCAGGCCCTCACGGCAAAGCCCGCGCAGCTCCGTATGATACGCGAAGATCACCGCCCCAAGCGTCCCCAGATGCAGCAGCACGTCGAACAGCATCTGGTTTTCCAGATCGCCGATGCGCAGGAAGTTTTGCAGGATCGCAAGATGTCCGGAGCTGGAGATCGGCAAAAACTCCGCAAGCCCCTGTATGAGCCCAAGTAAAATGGCTGTCCAATAGGTCATACCAGTTCCTCCGTCTGGAAAGTCGCCGCCCGCACCGGTCGGCATACCAATTTATATTAACACAGATTCAAAAATATTTCCACTATACGTTCGAAAAAAGCGCGTCAAAAAGAATCCGAGCGCTTCCATGTTTTTATGGCGCAATTTGCGGTTTTCTGTTATACTGGATGCAGGAAAACGACGATTAGGGTGTATCTGAAAACTCATGATGTGACCGGCAGCGAGGGATTTTTGCGTTG
>OHHL01000592.1_pt1 | contig 12365 bp, 9 predicted proteins | sample 1568031 | NCBI WGS metagenome assembly OHHL01 (sample SAMEA3879513, study PRJEB24766) | human gut metagenome | biome: human-associated habitat; feature: feces | place: USA | collected 1985/1987 | reverse complement strand
TCTACGGCATCTTTAACAGGTATTCTGCCTATCTTTTCTGCACCACTTTGTTTAAAGAGTAAATTAATTGTGTTAATAGGTTGACATTCTACATTGTAGATGTAATTTAACTTCATGTCTATCTTGTTGGTTGTACCATCCTCTAAGGTTTCTTTAACAGATAGACGGCAACCTTCATTTGTAGTTTCTAGTTTAACTGTACTATTTTCATTGGTAACAGTTAAGTGTCCACTTGATACTGAAATTGTAACATCCGTATCTTTCATTTTAACTAAATGACTATCAATGAGATTTACTTCACCATAGAAGTTAGCAATTTGTGCTTGCTGTCTTTGGTAGAAGTTTTGTTTCATAATAGAAAACCCTATCATTCCTATAACTGCCATTATTGAGATAGCCACTAGTATATCTATGAGAATATATCCATTTTGACGTTTCTTCATTCTGTATTCCTCCTATCATGGTTTCAATTCAACAGGTTCTATTTCACCTGAGAATGAGAAATCATAGTATTTTGAGTTACCTCTTGTGAATACAGCCTGTTCATCGCCTTCTAATGTCACAATCTTTGAAGTATCTATTGGAATAAGCAACTGTTGGAACTTATTGAAGTCATAATAACTGATTTTTACGTCACAAGTGTATTTGTTAATACCTACTCGACCAATAGTCAAGTCTGATACAGATTTAATTTTATGAGAAATAACTAAGGGTTCGCTTAGACCTTCTCTGTTCCATTCGGCATCGGTTATCTCGTAATTTCCAAACATATTGACGTAAAAATCACCCTCACCTGTAGTCATATAGTTAGGCGTATCTACATTTATGACTACAGTTCCTCCTACTGGAAGAATTGAAGCAACTTTTGGTGCTATCATTTCATATAACTGAATGTTTTGCCTTATTCTAAAATCTTGTGAAGTTTCAAGTGCGTATTCAATATGTGCTGTGTTTGAAAACGAAGTGGCTAGTGCTAATATTAGAAAAGCCACTATGCAAATACTGCATAGGGCTTCAACTAGTAGGTAACCTTTTTGTCTTTTATTTATCAGCATGGAGTTGAATTTCATAACGGTAAACACCCTCCTCCTCCACTACAGATGTAACTTTTGCATCTGCATAGTGTTCTTTTAACAACAAAGCGTAATCGAATGCTTTATGTCTTTGGTCTGTATAGCCACTAATTTTAAGTACAACGAGTACGTCACCTAAGCTATTATAAGCTTCAGCAGACTCTTCAGTAGCTAAACCTTGTTCATCTGCTGTTGGTAATGTTGATGAAACACTTTCAATGTAATCTGCTGTAATATCCGTAATTTCAGAAATAAAGCTACCTTGTGGAATAAGTTCTCCAAGTTTTGTCATTAATACACCGTAGTTTACGATTGCTAACTCTCTATCATTTAAGAGTTCATCATACTCGGCTGTTAAACTTTCAACAGTTGAGTTTAAAGTTTCAACTTCTGACTTATATGAGTTTACAACTGAACCTTGGGTTACAAGGTTGTCTGTAAGTATAAGGTTTTGAACATAGTTTGTGGTATAGTTCAAAATAATACCGATTAAGATAACAATAAGAGGAACACTTAAATGTTCGTAAATCTTTGTAAGGATTTTAACTTTTTGACCTAATGTCTTATCTTTAGGTACGTTAAAGTTTACACCATCTTCAGGTTCATATAAGCAACAACAAGACTCATATAAGTAGTTTCTTACTGCATAAGGAATACATTTATCATTGATAACAGGTAATCTTGGATAAACCCTCTTAATTTGAAGTTCAGACATGGTTTCTAAGCTTTCAATATCTAAGTTTGCTGTACCACCAACTACAGCATAACCTGCAATAGATTGATAAGTTTCACCACAATACTGATTAATGAAAGGTTTAATCTCGTTAGCAATAAGTTTTAACAATTCAGTATGTGCGTCTTTATCTTGTAAGTCAGCTATTGTAGCATTATTCTTAAAGGTATAAAGGTCAACTGAACTCATACTTTCTTGTGCTGTTAAAGAATTAGTGATGTAAGAACTACCGAAGCTAGGAATATTTACATAGCGTTCAGTAATACCGTTTCTTACTATGTACATTGAAGTATGTTTATGTCCTAACTGAATGCACAGATAGTTTTTATCATCTTTAGGAAATAAGAACGGTAATCTTGCGACAGGTGTTGTCACAATGTACTTCTTAATATCAGCTTGTGCCATAATCTCACAAACTTCTTTAAAAGCATCTACTGTAATGGATGAAATAAATAATTTCTGATAGTCTTCATCAGGATTATCACATTCGATTGTCCAGTCTGAAATGAAACTTTCATCCTCAGGAAGTGAGATAGCTTCAAGTAATGAAGCTTTCATTTCTTTTTGAGTTGGCTTATACTCTAGTGTAATATGTTGTGACGTAATATTGTTTCTGTTTGGAATAACCCTTACGCAATCAATATTATAATGTTGTTTGAAATTAAGGTATTCCCTACCAATTAAACGACCTAAAAGGTTGCTATTCTTGTTTTCGACATCCCTAAATACAGTTTCCAACAAAGTGTTACCTAAGCCACCTTCGTCGATGATTGCAAAACTTAAATACTTGCTACCAATGTCTATGATTAAATTTGTCTTACCCATCACAACCTCCTAATTCCCTACTTGTTCTACTGGGGTTTCAGTTGTACCTGATTCAACCATAGCTGTAGATGAATCAACATCCTCAACGGACATTGAATCACTTTCCTCAGTAGGTGTAGTTGGTATTTCTTCTACTGTATCTTGATTAAGTTCATCATAAGATACCTTTTTCTCATATCTATCTAAGATAGATTGATTTAAGTTAAAGTTTGCAGTAAAGCTGATGTAGCTACCATCATTACTGAAAGATGGTAATAGTTTGAAGTTTTCAATGTAGTAAATTTCTCTTGTTTCAAGTGAAGACATAAACTGAATAAGATTATCATATTTACCTACAATAACGTATTCCACTTTATTCTCACTTTCCATGATATTTACTTTAACAATATCTACTGCATAGTTATCTGCCCTAAATTCTACATAACGGCAATATGCAGGTAAGTTGTTTGTGTAAAATCTTAAAGAACCTTCATCTTCACGTTTCTTTTTGAGTTCAGTAACACTTTGTTCAAGTGATACTTTTTGACTCAACAAGTTCTTTTTCTGAGTATTAAGACTCTTCATTGTACTTTCGTATTGTTTCATTTTGCCTAAATTTTGGTCTAATAACTCATTTGAAAACTCAGGCTTGAAATGAGAAGCTATCTTAAACCCTAATGTAGCTGTTACGAAGATTACTGAGAACGACAATACTGGTACTAACTGTTGAAGATGGTACTTTAATCTTACGCTATTTTTCTTAGCCATCTACCTTACCTCCTTAGCATACTTTTTAAGGTGGTCTTTGTTAAATGTAATATTTGTCTGATTTACCTTTCTTTGTTCAGGTTCACCTAAATGAAGAGGTGTTTCATCAATTTCCACATCTTTAACAAGACCTAAATCATCTAATGGTTCAATTTCATCCATAGTTGGTAAAGTTTCTATCTCTTCAATGAGTTCAAGTTCATCTGTTGAGTCTTCTGTTAAATCTAATGAATCTAATTCCTCTTTTTCAGGTTCAATCTCCATGATTTCTTCTTGTAAGTCTAAATCTAACTCTAAGTCGTCAGGTAAACCTGCAATTTCTTCTAAGTTACTATCTTCACTAAACTCTTCATCCGTTTCTTCAAGAGGTAGAGTAATATCTTCTTCTAATGTAATGTCTTCTAAGCTTTCTTCTTCAGTATTATCAAGTGTAATACCATCTAATGTTCTGAGGTACTCATTTACATCAAAATCATCCTCATTACCAAGTTCAATTGTTGGGTGTTCATCTATAATACTTCCTAATTCAAAAGGTTCGTCTAAAGTATTATCCAACTCTTGTTCTCTAAAGGCTTGAACTTCATCAGGATAGTTGTACTCTGTAACATTTCGTAGGAATAAACACTCGAAGTCCAAACAAGGTACTGTCTGTGCGTGTATTTGGTCTTTACCGTATTTTAACTCCTTATCTGTTAATCGATTTTCTTTAATTTTTCCACCTGGTCTTTTCTTAGTATCCACAGCATCTTCATATTGGTTAGCGATGTCATTTGAGAAACTACTTTCTTTATTGCTATTCTCAGCAACAGATTCCCAATAATCAGCTACAGATTCTTTCTTTTTGCCCTTTTTATTCTTCTTAGACTTCTTTTTAGCTTCTTTTTCAAGGGCTTTCATTTCTTTTCTGCTAAGTTTTGGAGTTATTGTGTTTGCCATTTTGTTATCAATTGGCGTTGTAATTGCACCATCGTCAACAAAAGTTGTCGCAGTCTTAGGAAGTTTATTACCTTTTTTACTTTTCTTTGCTTCTTTCTTTTGACGTTTTGCTTCCTCTGCTTCAAGTTTGGCACGTTTCTTTGCATCCTCTTTAGCTTGTTTTTCAAGAAGTTTACGTTGTTTCTTCGTAAGTCCTGAACTAGAAGTTTCATTTGGTACTGGTGGTTGTTCATTTCCACCATTGTCTAAATTCTCAAGTAAACCCATGTTTTATCTCCTTTCTTACTCTAAGTTGAAATCAAATATATTTTTACGTTTAATTTCATCTAATGATATAATGCCTTGATTTAACATCTTAGCACCTTGATACTTAAAGCTTAATCTTTGTTTTTCCATATATTCATCTGTGTAGTTTTCAAGTTCTACTGCACTTTCGATAGCACCTAAAGCACGTTTTAATGAATTTGTCAATGGTAAAAACTCTGTAACAACTGTTAAACCTTTATATCCTGTTTCTTTACAGAAAGGACACCCCTTACCGTGATAAAGTTTCCCAGTATAAGAGTGAGGAATTAATTTACCTGTTTTACTATCTGTTTTATAAAATTCTGCTTTCTTAAGATAAAGTTGACTATCTACATCTAAATCTTCAAAGTGAATTTCTTCTTTGCACTTAGGACATATTTTTCTAACAAGTTTTTGTGTCATTACACCTTGTAAAGCAATAATGAAACGAGATACAATCTCAGGATTTAATGCGTGGGCACGAGACCAAACCTGTGCAACACGGTCAATATGAAGCGTACTCATAACAAGCATACCTGCTACTGAAGCTTCAACAGCTAAGTCGATTGTAGACCTATCACGAATTTCCGAAATGAATAGAACGTCAATAGCCTGACGAACCATAGCAGAAGATACTTTGTTGAAGTCCATGTTACCTGAAACTTCAATTTGAGAAATACCTGGCAATCGTCTTTCAACTGGCTGTTCTACTGTAGTGATTTCCCTTGCTATATGGTCCATAGCTGTTAAGATAGCGTAAGCAGTTGTATTTTTACCACTACCCATGTGACCTGTAATTAATACAAGTCCTGCTTCTTTTCTAGACATTTCAGCTACATAGTTCTCAACATCAGGTGGCATACCTAACTCAGCAATAGATAATATCTTTTGTTGGTTAGGGATAAGACGCATAACTACTTTAAAGCCATTTATTGTACGAGCAACGTTGACACGGGCTGACCAACTTCTGTCTAACTCCCCAAACAAAGACTCAATACTACCATCGTATACACCTTCATTAAGTGCTTGAGGTGGTGCACCACATTCTTGTACAATAACATTTGCAATTTTCTCGGCATCTTCTGCTGAAGCAAAGTTAGGATTATGAATAACACCTATTGTACCAACTTTAAATTTAATGATAACTCTATCTTTCATAGGTATAATAAAGATATCACTTGTGTTCTGTTTTGTAGCATCCCTGTAAATACCTCTTAATTGGTCTTTAAGGGTTACTTCATAGATACCCAAGTTAATGCTGTCTTTAGCAATACCTAAGCTATCACCAAGTCTTTTAATAAATTCACAAAATGGAATTTCTAAAACTCGATAAATCTTTGTTGTATATCGGTGTAGAGAGTGGATTTGCTTAAATCGGTTGATAAAAACTTCTACTCTTGAATCTAGTTTAATAGCAACAAAGGATACTTCTTCATTGGTAGCATCTACCTTAATTGGTATAACACCTGCATTAAACATAGAATTAAATTCTATTTTCTTTACCTTTTCTACAAGGTCAGGTGTAATACTTAAGTTACCGATGGGTATGTAGGTGTGTTGTTTATCAAAATCTAAGTTACTTGGTACTTCTACTTTAAAATCTTCTACAGCACTACACATTTGTTCTTCACTAATGTAATTGTCCTGTAGTAGAACATTTCCAAGTTGCGTAAAACGATAGTTTGAACGTTTTATGTTCTCTTGTTTTCGTAAACAAGCTTTGATATCACTTGCTGAAACTAGACCTTGTTTTACTAAAAACTCACCAAAACGCATAGTTGACATACTCTTACCTCCTATTAATATTAGTAACTTCCACTTTAAAAATATCATACAGTTTAAACAACTATTTAGTTCAGGTTACTTCATTAAATTTTGCTTTAATTGCTAAAAAAGAAAGATGGTAGGTCAAAAGCTATGCCTACCATCTAAAATTTTAACCTAAAACTTAGCTTTAAGAGATACTTTGTTCCCCTATTCCACCTCTACATCAATCAACAAAGCTACTTGATAAAGAAGATATAAAAGAGTAAAGCTGATATAACTAGACTTAAAGCAAAGGTAACTGTTGTTAAAAACTTAATCATGTCTTTACTTTCTGCCTTTTCAGGAGAATCTTCTGCATTAGTCGGACCGTAAGTCACTTTACTAAAGTCTGACGGTTTAGTTTTATCTACTTCCATTTCAAGTTGTGCTTTGCAATCTTCTAACTCATTTCTAGTATCTTCTAATTCTTGTAAAAGTTGGTTTTGATTTGCAAAGGATTTATCTAGTATCTCTTTATGTTCTTTTTGCATTTCCTCTATTTTTAAGTTTAAAACTTCTGTTTCATCTTGTCTTGATACTTCAAGTTGTGCAAATTGTACCTTTAATGCGTCATTTTCCTTACTTAACTCTTTGTTCGTTTCTTCAAGACTTGATACAGTAGAAGTTAATAACACATTTGTTTTAATGAGTGACTCATTATTACCTGTGAGTTCCTTAACTTTTACCAACAAAGGTTGTTGTTCTTTACTAATTCTTGTTTTTAAATTTGTATTTTCCCAACTTAACTTCTCGTAAATTTCCCTTGTTTTACTAAGTTCTGTACGATAAAGGCTAACCTCTTCTTTAAGTTTACCATTAGTAGTTTTATAGCTTTCTTCTAATTTAGCATGACTAAGTTTAAAGCTATCTACGGTATCCATTAATGTTTTCTTCTCATTACTTAATTTTTGATACCTATCTGAGTAAATTTTAACCTCATTTGTAAGATTAGTAATTTCTTTCTCTAATCGAGTTATCTCTTGTTTTAGTTTTGTAATGTCTACTTCACTTGCTTTATTGTCTTTGGTTACTGTATCTAGCTTTGATTTATACTGCTTATTAAGTAAAGTCAATGAATCTATATGGTTTCTGAGATTCTTATTTAAGTTGTTTAAGTTCTCTGCCATTTTGTCTGAATCATTCATTACTTCTTTAATGGTTTTTAGCAATACTACTTCATTTATAGATAAGTCCACCGTAGACACACCTAAATACTCTTGTGCTAAATCTGAAATTTCTGAAAGGTCTTTACTTGACACTTTTAGATTGTGTTTGGTATTACAATTACTGCACACTAGATTTTTAGGTAAAATACTTCCACATTTTGTACATTTGACTTCCTTCATCCGTAACCTCCTTAAATTCTACAATTAGTTATAGTACTATGACGGAAAGTACACAACAAAGTTCGAGGTGTACTATCCTAATTAACACAATAGTTTCATCTAATGTTTATGTAATCTAAGATATTTTGTGATTTATACTCTTATACAAGCATTTACACGATTTTATATCAAGATTTGCTGACTCTTTATTGAAATTTGACACTAAATACTCTATTACGGATAATTATTGGTAAGTTATTAATCTCTAAACTTCACTTTACTCATTATTTAAGACCTTAAGAGATAGTATAACGTAGGTATCTACACTTAAGTCCTGTTTTAAGCTATCTCTAGAAATGTAAGAAGTAAAACACCTATTTCACTAAGATTTTAAGCAGAAATACAATAGGTTATCACTTTTTATTTTTAGCTTAACATAAGGTATTTACAGTATAAATTCTACCTCAACAAAGTGAGATTCAAGTCACCTAGGTATAATGAGTTTATGACGCAAAATAAAGTAGTAGATTATCTACTACTTTATTCAATGTAGTCTCTATTACGGTCTATAATAATCATATTTTAAATCAGAACCAGAGTATTTTACATGAGTTCCTTTCCTGTATGGAATATAAACTGGCGTATCTACAGAGAAACCATCGTATAGAATGTCATATAACTCTTTGATAACTCTAGAATTTGGTGAATCAAATAGTTGATATGCAGGTATCTTACCATACCTTTCAGTATACATATACTTTAAAAAGTTATTCCATGACATCATTTCTGTAACAAAGAATAGTTTACCCTTACTAGTATCTGTAAGAACCTTTACAGATTGAGCACCAATTAAAGTTCTTATGGCGTAAGTATCAGCTTGTGTTAAAGTTATAGCACCTTTCATTTGCTTTTCTGTACCATCAAAAAATACTTGTTCTAAAGTATGATAATTAGTACCTCCAAATATGATGGACAGTAAGTCAACATCTGTCAAGTCGTCTTTGAACTTAACTCTAAAATCTTTTAAGTTTAATCCTTTTGGAGAATCTATAAAATCTTCTAATGTTTTAGCATCTAAGATATCAAATATAGGCTTGTTTCCCCATGTATTAATTGTGGTTGATGAAACATTTTCAGCTAATTCTGGTGTTCTCAATGACATCCACCCTATATTTAGTACATCTTGTGTATTAGAATAGAAGTCTTGAGGTGCTTCATCACTATTGACGTTCTTAATTTGTGCATTATCTCTGTAATAAGGAGATACCCAAACGCTTAACCCATGAATATTGCTATGAATAGCTATTGGAGGTCTATTTTTTGGACTCAATGACTCTAGGTAATTCTGACCAGGATAGCAAGTTTCAGTAAAGGCACATGAATGTAAAACAGAACTCGTAACTTCCCCTTTAGGAGATATAAGTTTTACTGTCGGTATGTGACTCTTTTTCATACTTCTTAACTCTAAAACCGAATTTTGTACTATGTCAAATTCCTGAGATAGATTGTTACTTTGTGCTTTATGGTAGGCAGTCATACCACTTGGTACTGTAATGGCACCCATTACACCAATAACAGCTATTCCAATTATAATCTCTATTAATGTAAATCCCCTTTGAAATTTTTTCATATTCATAATAATCTCCTTAATGCGTGTAATATTTGTGTTTACTCTCGTTAAGTCGTATTCTGTCTGAATATTTATTAAGTATAAGGTAGCTTCATAGTGTGTAGTACTTGACAACAAATTAGTTATTGTACCTCGCTATAAGCAAAAATAAAAGGTAGTAGACTTGTCTACTACCTTATGTAATCTAGTCCCCACTAGATAATAACACACTACATTATGGTCTGTAGTAACCGTTTTTAAGGTCTGATTCAACTGATTTAGTTGCATCAGTAAATCTATGTGGTACATAAACTGGTGTATCCATCTTGAAGCCTTCTGCTAAGATTTCATACATTTGTCCAAGAACTGCATCTGTAGGTTCAGCATCAAATAGTGCTTCCCAAACTTGTGTTGAACCACCGTCTTTTGAACCTTTCATGTAGTCGATGAATTTTTGTTTACTTGGGAAATCACTTACAAAGTAAAGTTGACCTTTAGAGAGGTCTGTTGAGATTTTTACAGAACTGTTTGCTTCTAATGCCATGATAGCATTGTTATCAGCTTTAGTTAATTCGATTACAGAATGGTTGATTGGGTCGATTGAGAATTGGTCAATTTCACCACTACCTGTTCCGTCAATAGAACCACCAAAGACTACAGATAAGATTTCTTCATTTGTAACGTCTGCTTTGAAGTTTGTTCTAAACTCTTTAAGGTTAAGACCTTTTGAAGAGTTAACGAAGTCTTCTAATAATGTAGTATCGGAAATGTTAAAGATTGGTGCAATACCATCTACACCATTTGCAGAAAGTTGTGGCATTGGTAAGTCTGTTAAAGTAGTTGTATATGCTGTATCTTTCATAGCAAGGTATTTAATTGTAGCACCTGTAGCAAATTCTGTTGAAGGTGCAACTGTAGCACTGTCAATACCAAAAGTAACTTTAATGTTTTTAGCACCACTTGCACCTGATGGTTTGATACCTTCTGTTGATTTCATTGTATCAAATGCATAAGATTGTGGAATTGGGATTTGAAGTTCTTTAATGTTACCACCATTAAACATAATTGTTGGAATATGGCTTTGATTCATTCCTTTTAATGAGATAACAGATGAAGATAACATATCAAATTCCTGTTTTAAGTTGTTTGCTTCTGCTTTTCTAAATGCGTTCATACCAGCAGGTACGGTGATAGCCGCCATCACACCTACAACTGTAATACCAATTACGATTTCAATAAGTGTGAAACCCTTTTGGTTCACTTTAGAATTTGCATTTTTTAGTAATTTCATTTACTATTTCCTCCCTTTAGTTTGTATGTTTGATTTTACATCTACTCAATCATTTGATGTTATTGCTACGATAGGTATTAGACGAAAAAGAAAAATTACTGATGTTTGTCGTTTTTATAACTTAAAATATCTGAACATGAAAAAATAGTCAGCAAAGATGCTGACTATTTTAATTACATTAATAACGAGTATAACCCCTTTACTCTATTAGCTGTGTTTATAATAAGTGTGTGCAACAAAAAGACAAACCTCTATATAACTTCAATAAGATTACTTATTCTGTTAAGGTCTGTAATAACCATGTTTCATGTCACTTTCAACGCATTTAGTGCTTTGACTAAATTTGTGAGGGATATACACAGGTGTATCTACTTTAAATCCTTCTGCAAGAATATCATACATTTCACCAAGTAATCTATTTAACTCTCCCTCGGATATGTTTGAGTCAAATAGAGTATCACAATATCTACCACTTTCCATGTAACCAGTATCTTCGTATTTGAATTTTTCATCATCATCCGACCTACTGTCACCTGAATTAGTGATTTCTGTCTTCATGTACTGTATGAATTTTGGTTTACTAATGAAGCTTGTCACATAAAATAGCTGTCCGTCTGCAAGATTTGTGCTAATCTTTAAACTTGAATTAGACTCTAAGTATTTTAAGTTTGAAATATCAGCTTTAGTTAGTTCAATTGGGTAGTTAAATTCAGGTAAAGATGAAAACTCCATACTTTCAATAGAGCCTGATTCTCGATTTTTACCACCAAATAGTATACATAATAAATCTTCGTCTCGCATATCATCTTTAAAGTGTACTCTAAAATCCTTTAAGTTTAAGCCTTTTGGTGAGTCTATAAAGTCTTCCAACAAGGTTTTATCACTTAAATTAAATATAGGTGGTATGCTATTTGAACCATTTGCACTTAGATTTGGTACTGTAAACTTTACGCCATCACTTGCAAAGATGTCATTTCCTAATGGAACTGTAGATGTAACCCATTCCCCAGGTGTAATTCCTGCATATCTAGCACTTGGAGATTTTGTTTTATTGAAGTTAGGTGTACAATCTAAGTAAATACCATCAGGTTCATAGTCATAACGTATAATAAAGTGAGAAGTGTACTTTTCATCCATCACACCTATGTCAGATGTTTCATAACCACTTTTGATTGTAGGTCTTACGACATGAGTTTTCCTTATTTCTGAAAATGCTGTTGAGTTTGCAATAGGTACTGTGAGAGTTGGTAGATTTTCAATCTTTACTTCTACCATTGGTATGTGTGACTTCTTCATACTTCTTAATTGTGGTATTGAAGATTGCAATAAATGAAACTCCTGTCCTAAGTTATTTGCTTCAGCTTTTCTATAAGCGTTCATTCCTGATGGGACAGTAATGGCTGACATAACCCCAACTACTGCAATACCAATAACGATTTCAATAAGTGTAAATCCATTTTGTAATTTCCCCATAATAACCTCCTATTTACGGTCTATAATAACCATGTTCTAAATCACTTTCTATGCACTTTATCGCATCCGTAAACTTGTAAGGTATATATACAGGTGTATCTAATTTAAACCCTTCGGCTACGATATCATACATTTCACCTAATAATTTATCTAATTCTGCATCAGATAAAGATGAATCAAAGATTAAATCACAATACCTACCTGAGGTAACTTCTATACCATTTTCATCTTTAAACTTATTATCATCATCTGTATCAGAAAC
>OHHL01000585.1_pt1 | contig 12455 bp, 8 predicted proteins | sample 1568031 | NCBI WGS metagenome assembly OHHL01 (sample SAMEA3879513, study PRJEB24766) | human gut metagenome | biome: human-associated habitat; feature: feces | place: USA | collected 1985/1987 | reverse complement strand
CTGCGCCGTGCTGGGCGATATGCTCCTTGCGGCCTGCGAGGTTGTCGCCCAGCAGGATGTCGAACACCTGCGCGGTGCGCTCCACGTCGGTGGGCATCACCTTGATGAGGCGGCGGCTCTCGGGGTTCATGGTGGTCAGCCACATCATCTCGGGGTCGTTCTCGCCCAGACCTTTCGAGCGCTGGATGGTGTATTTCTTATCGCCGATCTCCTCGAGGAATGTTGCCTTCTCGGGTTCCGTGTAGGCGAAATAGGTGCGGTCTTTCGTGGTGATCTCGTACAGCGGCGACTCCGCGATATAGACATAGCCCTCGTTGATGAGGGTGGGGGTCAGGCGGTAGAGCATGGTCAGGATCAGCGTGCGGATCTGGAAGCCGTCCACGTCGCCATCGGTGCAGATGACCACCTTGTTCCACCGGAGGTTGTTCAGATCGAAGGCTGCCAGATCCTTCACGTGCTTGTTCTGGATCTCCACGCCGCAGCCCAGCACGCGCATGAGGTCCATGATGATGTCGGACTTAAAGATGCGCGGATAGTCTTCCTTCAGGCAGTTGAGGATCTTGCCGCGGACGGGCATGAGGCCCTGAAATTCCGCGTCGCGGGACTGCTTGCAGGCGCCCAGGGCGGAGTCGCCCTCCACGATGTATATCTCGCGGCGCTCCACGTCCTTGGTGCGGCAGTCCACGAACTTCTGCACCCGGTTGGCCAGGTCGATCTGGGTGGACAGGGTCTTTTTGATGCTCTGGCGCGTTTTTTCGGCATGTTCTCGGCTCTGCTTGTTCACCAGCACCTGCTGGCAGATCTTCTGGGCCTCCTCCGGCTTTTCCAGAAAATACACTTCCAGATAATGCTTGAGGAAGTCGGTCATAGCCTGCGAGACAAATTTATTGGTGATGGCCTTTTTGGTCTGGTTTTCGTAGCTGGTACGGGTGGAAAAGCTGGAGGACACATACACCAGACAGTCCTGCACGTCCTGAAAGCTGATGGTGCTCTCGCCCTTTTTGTACAGGTTCTTTTCCTTCAGGTACTTGTTGATCTGGTAGACAAAGGCCGTGCGGACGGCGTGCTCCGGGCTGCCGCCGTGCTCCAGCCAGGACGAGTTGTGGTAGTATTCCAGCAGCTGTACCTTATTAGAGAAACAAAAAGCCGCACTCATGCGCACCTTGTAGTCCGGCTGATCCTCGCGGTCCCGGCCCACAGCCTCGCTCTCGCAGCTGAACACGGGGGTCAGGGTGTCTTCCCCTGCTACTTCTGCCACATAGTCCGCGATGCCGTTCTGGTAGCACCAGCTTTCGTGCCACGGCTTGCCGGTGGCGGGGTCTTTTTCCTTTTCATCGGTAAAGTTGAGGGTAAGCCCCGCGTTGACCACGGCCTGACGGCGCAGCACATCCTTATAGTAGCTGCCGGGCACATCGATATCGGTAAACACCTCATCGTCCGGTTTCCAGTGGATGATACTGCCGGTACGGCGTCCCTTGTAGGGCTCCTTTTGCAGGCCGCCCACGTTCTCGCCCTTTTTAAAGTCCAGATGGTAGTGATAGCCGTCGCGGTAGATATCGGCGGTCATCCATGCCGAGGCGTACTGGGTGGCGCACAGACCCAGACCGTTCAGGCCAAGGCTGAACTCGTAGTTATCCTCGCCTTCGCCGTACTTGCCGCCCGCGTACATCTCGCAGAACAGCAGCTCCCAGTTGTAGCGGCCCTCGCCGTTGTTCCAGTCCACGGGCATACCGCGGCCAAAGTCCTCCACAATGACGCTGCCGTCCTTGCAGCGGGTCACGTTGATGGTATCGCCGTGGCCGTCGCGGGCTTCATCGATAGAGTTAGACACGATCTCAAAGATCGAGTGGGCACAGCCCTCCACACCGTCTGAGCCAAAGATGACTGCCGGGCGCTTGCGCACACGGTCGGCACCCTTTAACGAGGTAATGCTCTCGTTGCCATATTCCTGTTTTTTTGCCATGCTGCTCCTCCCGGCCCATCGCAGCTGTGCCGCGCAGGCCGTCCTGTAATCAAAGCAGACGCCCGCCCTTTCTATTATATAAGAAATATAACAGCATCTCTGCGGGCATAAGCGCCTGTGTTCTTTTCTTTTATTAAACCATAGGTTGTAAAACTTGTCAAATATTCTTTCTCTCTTTTCCCGTACTGCCTCCGGCACGAAAACCGCGAAAAAAAGTCGTTCTTATTTTGTGCGATAAAGCGACCAAAATCAAGAAAGTTTTAATTTTCTTGAAAAAATTTGAATTTACCCCTTTACAAAATCGAAATTTCAGGTATAATAATCATCGTCCGGTGCGCCTCTGTAGCTCAGTCGGTAGAGCAGGGGACTGAAAATCCCCGTGTCATTGGTTCGATTCCGATCGGAGGCACCAGTCAGGAGACCCAACAGGGTTTCCAATATGCGGCCGTAGCTCATCTGGTAGAGCGCCACCTTGCCAAGGTGGAGGTAGCGAGTTCGAGCCTCGTCGGCCGCTCCAATACGAAGCCATCGTTGATGCAGAGATGCAAAAACGATGGCTTTTTTGTTTCGTGCGGCAATGGTCGGGAATGTCCGCAGCGCCGCGCTTCCGCAGGAAGTGGCGCTGTAGTTGCCGTTTTCCATAACGACCCCACCTGTGAAAATGCGTTTGGAGCGCTCCGCAGAGCGCGACAAACGCGAAATCTAAAATAGCGATTCCGCTAATTATGCGCAAAGCGACGCGGAGCGCATTCCAAATCGTCCCGTTTGCCAAAGCAAAGAGCCGCCGTACAACTTAATGCACGGCGGCTCTTCTTACAATATAAATATGGCACCGCCGCGCAGCGTCTTACATCACCATAGTAATAATGAGCGCACAAAGCGGCAGGGTAACGATGCTGAGCAGGGTAGTCAGCACCACGCTTCCGGCGGCAAAGTGCTCATCGTGGCCGAACTGCACCGCAAATACCGAGGTGATGGCGGCGGCCGGGCAGCATTCCAGCAGTGTGACCACCTGTGCAGCAGTGCCGTGGAAGCCCAGCACCCCGAATAGCGCCAGCGTAGCCGCCGGGATCAGCAGCATACGCACAGAGGCAAGCTTCCAGATGTGCTTATCGGTCACGATGCTGCGCACGTCACCGGCGGCGATCAGCATACCGGTAATGAGCATGGACAGCGGGGTGTTCACCCCGGCCAGCAGTTCCAGCGGCTGGGTGATCAGGGCAGGCAGCGGGATCTGCAGCAGATAGATGCCCAGTCCCACCACAATGGCATACAGTACCGGGGTGCGCACCAGACTGTGGGCAACCTCTTTTACGCTGGAGCCGCCGCTGACAAGACCGTAGCCCAGCGTCCACAGCAGAATATTGAACACGGTAACGTAGGCGCTGGCATACAAAAGACCCTCAGAGCCGAACAGCGCCGAAATGAGCGGGAAGCCCATGTATGCCGCGTTGGAAAAAATGCAGGCAAACCGGAAAATGGACATCCTGCTGCCAGTCTTGCGTGCCGTGAGCAGCAGAGTGATCACAGTGCCCAGCAGCACGGACAGGACGCTCATGCCGAAAGCCGCCAGCAGATTGCGCAGGATCTGGGCGCTGAACTCCATGCGGTAAGAGTTTACCACCATGGCCGGCACGATGATGTACACCAGCAGATTGGAAAGCGCCTGCTTGTTTTCCAGCTTGAGCACGCCGGTCTTGACCGCCACCATGCCTGTGCCGATCAGCAGGAACAAGACCACGACCTGCTGCGCGGTGATGAGAGCCAGTTCCATAAAATTTCCTCCTCTAAGGTCGTAACGGATATACTACGAAAGATACAACACTGATATAGCACAAAACCCTGCGGATAGCAAGGCTAAACGCAGGGTTTTGCAAGATTTTGCTGTTACGGCTTACAAAATGACATTTTTGATCAGCAGGGAGATGCTGCCGTCATCAGCGTGCAGGAATTCTACCTCGGATTCGGCGTTCAACAGCTCAGTGGGGATCTTTACCTCAATGCCGTTGGCGGTGCGCAGGCTGCGGCTTTCCATCCGGCGGATGCGGGCGGGGGTCACGGTCACCGGCTGGGCGGCGCTGTCAAGGACATCACTCTTTTCCACATAGTCGTCAAATGGCACGGCGGCGAGGGGGTATTCCTCCTCCAGCTGCTGGCGCACCTGCTGGATGGAGACCTGATTGTCGTTGTCGGCGGCCTGATTGGCGATCATCATGGCCACCTGTGCCTCCACATGGGGCGTTTCGGCGTAGTTTTCCTGCACAGCTTGCACGGCGGCTTCCTGAATGGCCTGCAGCTTTTTCTTTTCCGGCTGGGCGGTGGTGTACTGGAACACCACGGTGGAGAGATAAAACTCCTTGTGGCCGTCAATATCATACTTCTTTTCCAGCAGACGCATGGAGTAATCGGTCAGGTCTACCAGTGCGCCCTCCTCCACCTTGCCGCTCTGGGTAGGCAGGCAGGCGCGCTGTTGGATGATGGAGTTCACCGGGGCACCCTCTACGGTTTCCGTATAGTGGGTGTAGCCGTTTTTGTAGTTCAGCTTCAGGATGCCCAGCCAAGGCGCGCCGTCCCGGGTAAAATCCACCACGGCAAGGTCTGCCCCGGGGATGGTGGTGTGGGCGTGCATATAGTCGAACAGCACCCCGGCAATGCGGCAGGAAAGATCCACGAAGTCCTGATTGTGCTCCAGCTCATTTTTAAAGGCCGAGTCCGGCAGCGGGCGACACTGGCGGATATCGTCGCTGGCCAGCAGCTTCTCAATATGATTTTGCAGGTAGGCGTTCTTTTCGGCAGTCAGCTCCATGGGCCCGCCGCTGAGCACCGGCGCATCCATGGTGGTATCCAGAACGTGCAGAATAGCCTGATGAATGATGATCTCCATTGTTGCTCCTCATTTCGTGACGTAGTGTTTGCGCCCAGTATAGCACAACCGCCGGAAAAAGGCGAGAGCCGCCCGGGGATTTTGCGGATTCTACAATTTACAAATCCCGCCAAAAGGGCTATACTTATAATATCTGTGCAAAAGGAGGTGGAGCTGGTGGACGAGCAGCAGCTGGAACAGATCGAAGGCGTTGTGGAGGATATCATCTACGAGAACGAGGATAACGGCTATGTGGTGTTCGAGATCTCCGGCGGCGGGGTGCTCACGGTGGTCTGCGGCATCGTAGGCGAGCTGCACGCAGGCGAAAGCGTTATCTGCCGCGGCAGGTACGAAAACCACGCCACCTATGGCCGCCAGTTCCACGCGCAGGAATGCGAGACAGATATGCCCAAGGATCTGGAAGCAGTGTATGCCTTTCTGGCAAGCCGCTCCCTGCCGTATATCGGGGCAAAAACTGCGGATAAGATCATTGATATGTTTGGTGCCGAGGCGCTGGAGGTCATCGCCAACGACCCCGCCCGGCTGACCAAGATCCCCGGCATCTCGCCGGATAAAGCAGATCGCATCCAGCAGGAGTTCAAGCGGATGTTCGGCATGCGGGAGCTCATCGCCTATCTGGCGCAGTTCGAGATCAGCCCCCGCAAGGCTATGGAGGTGTTCAAGGCCTTTGGCGTGGGGGCAATGCAGGCCATCGCGTCAAACCCCTATCTGCTGTGCGGCGAGCCGCTGCAGCTGGACTTCCGCCACGCGGACAGCATCGCCCAGTATTACCACATGGAAGGGGACTGTGCCCAGCGGCTGGAAGCTGCCCTGCTGCGCACTTTGCGCCATAATGCAGGCAACGGCCACACCTGCCTGCCCCGGGCACAGCTGCTGGCCACTGCCTCCAACTTCATCCATCAGCCGCCGGAAAAGCTGGCCCGTGCACTGGATCATTGCATCGAAACGGAAGAACTGGCCGTGAAAATGTTCGATGCCGTGCCCTATATCTACTTGCCGGATCTGCTGGCTGCGGAGCAGGACATTGCCGACCGGCTGAATCTGCTGGCAAAGCGCGGCAAAAATACCGTGCGGGAGCTGGATAAAAACATTCAGATCTTAGAGCTGACCCAAGGGTTTGCCTATGCTCCTCTGCAAAGGGAAGCCATCCGCAAGGCTATGACGGAGAACTGCCTTGTGCTCACCGGCGGCCCCGGCACCGGCAAGACCACCACCGTCAACGCCATTTTGCAGTTGCTGGAAAATCAGGCCGAGCGGGTAGCCCTTTGTGCCCCCACCGGACGCGCTGCCAAGCGGCTCAGCGAGCTGACCGGCCGCAAGGCCAGCACCATCCACCGTCTGTTGGAGGTGGACTACACCGGCGGCGTGGTCAGCTTTATCCACAACGACAAAAATCTGCTCAAGTGTGACGTGGTCATTCTGGACGAGATGAGCATGGTGGACGTCAAGCTGTTCCAGGCCCTCATTGCGGCACTGCGGTACAGCTGCCGTATTATTATGGTAGGCGATGCCGACCAGCTGCCCAGCGTGGGTGCGGGCAACATCCTCAGCGAGGTCATCCACTCCGGCTGCGTGCCTACCGTCTGCCTGAACGAGATCTTCCGGCAGGCAAAGCGCAGCCTCATCGTGGAAAACGCGCACCATATCATCTCCGGCGAGCCGCTGCAGAAGGGCGGCAAAACGGACGATTTCTTCTTCCTCGAAGCGGACGGCGACGCCGCCCAGAAGCTGGTGTGCGATTTGGTCACCACCCGGCTGCCCCGCAGCTATGGGTTCGACCCCGTGCGGGACATTCAGGTGCTTTGCCCCACAAAGCTGGGCCCCACCGGCACCCAGGCGCTGAACGTGGAGCTGCAAAACCTGCTCAACCCGCCCCAGAAAGGCAAGCCCCAGCTGCAAAGCGCCGCCCGAGTGTTCCGGGTGGGGGACAAGGTGATGCAGGTGCGTAACAACTACGAGATCGTCTGGAACCGCATCGGCGGCGAACAGGGCGTAGGTGCCTACAACGGCGATATCGGCATCGTGGAAAGCATCAACCTGCGAGAGCGCTCCATGGTGGTGCGTATGGACGACCGGCGGCTGCTCTACCCGGCGGAAAACCTGAACGAGCTGGAGATCGCCTACGCCATCACGGTGCACAAAAGTCAGGGCAGCGAGTTCCCGGCGGTGATCCTGCCGGCGGCGCAGGTGCCGCCAAGGCTGTGTTACCGCAACTTGTTCTACACCGGTGTCACCCGCGCGCGCAAATTGTGCGTTGTGGCGGGCCGCAGGGACGTGGTGAACAGCATGATGAGCAACATCCGGCAGAATCTGCGTTACAGCGGCCTGTGCGCTCTGCTGCAAGCCAGACAGCCGCCACAGCAGCTCAGTACAGAAGGGGAGAGCCCCTGATAAAACCGCGCAGAACAGCGGCAAAGCTTGTATACTTTTTGCCGCAACTATGTTATACTAAAGCAGTCTTTGTTTTTTGCCCGCCGCTGCGGGCGTTACATACATGATAGAGGAACGCAGAGAAAGGATTCAGGCAATTATGGCACAGAATGATATCGGCATCGACCTTGGTACTACTACCATCATCATCGCGCAGGAGGGCAAGGGCGTGGTACTCAACCAGCCCAGCGTTGTGGCGATGGATACCCGCAAGAACACCGTGTTGGAGGCCGGCGATAAAGCACTGGCCATGGTGGGACGCACGCCCAACTACATCTCCGCCATCTTCCCGCTGAAGGATGGCGTCATCAGCGACCACACCATGACCCGGGAGCTGATCTGCCGCTTTGTCAAGCAGGTGTACAGCTCCCACATGGTCAAGCCCCGGGTGGCAGTGTGCGTGCCCGCCGCCATTACCGGCATTGAGAGCGACGCCGTGGTGGAGGCTGTGGTGGCAGCCGGTGCCCGTCAGGTGTACCTGATCGATGAGCCTATCGCCGCAGCCCTTGGCTCCGGCATCGACATCACTCTGCCGGACGGCCGCATGATCATTGATATCGGCGGCGGCACCACGGATATCGCCGTGCTGAGCCTTGGCGGCAAGGTCAAGGCCACCAGTGTGCGCGTGGCCGGTAACCACTACGATGAGGAGATTCTCAAGCATGTTCGCAACAAATACAGCATCGCCATCGGCCAGCGCACCGCCGAGGAACTGAAGAAGCACGTTGCCTGCTGCCCCCAAAAGACCGATTTCCACGAGAGCATGGAGATCAAGGGCCGCAGCCTGCTTACCGGTCTGCCGGTGCGCGTGACCGTTTCCACCGATGATCTGTACGAGCCGGTGATGATGCTCAGCGAGCAGATCGGCACCGCAGCCCATCAGGTGCTGGAAAAGACCCCGCCCGAACTGGCAGGCGATATCTACCGCAACGGCGTCATGTTGACCGGTGGCGGCGCCCAGCTGCACGGTCTGACCGAATATCTGAGCCAGGAGCTGAAGGTGGAGGTCACCGTCTCGCCGGACCCTGTAAACTGCGTTGCACTGGGCACGGCACAGAGCCTTTCCATCGGTGATAAGCTGGAAACCGGCTTTACGGATGCCACCCCGCGCATCGGCCGCCGCTAAGCTTGGTTCGTTTTGTCCATGTCATATCACAAAGCAGCAAAAATAAAATTTGTTAATTTTTGTTGAAATGAATGGCAAAATACGGTATACTATACCCAAATTGATTTTCTGCTAACGATGTTGTATCGCTTGCAGTATCCAACAAACAGGAGGAAAAACCATGGACTTAGGTTTCGATGTGGTCGTTACCATTACTGGTATCGTGCTGGTGTTCCTGATCCTCGTGCTGCTGATGGCTATCATCACGCTGGAGGGCAAGATCTTCGACTCGATGAATGCCAAGAAGAAGGCCGCCAAGACTGCTGCACAGGCACCTGCCGCAAAGCCCGCTGCCGCTCCGGTACAGCAGGCTGCGCCCGCTCCTCAGGTAGAGGAGGGCATCCCCGGTGATGTGGTGGCCGCCATTATGGCTGCTATCCATGCAATGGGCAACGGCAAGTACACCCTTAAGGCAGTGCGTCGTGGCAAAAATGGCTGGGGCAAGGCCGGCGTGAACGACACCACGGCCCCGTTTTAACACAGGAGGAAGAGCATGACACAGTTTATTGATACTCTGGTCGGTATTTTCCAAAGTTCCGGCTTTGCACAGTTTGGCCAGCCCGGCGGCTGGCTGTACGCCGTGATGATCTGCGTGGGCTGCTTTTTGCTGTACCTCGCCATCGTCAAGGAGTTCGAACCCCTGATCCTGCTGCCCATGGCCTTTGGCATGATCCTTGCCAACCTCCCCGGCAGCGGCATCATTCACATGCAGTACTTCGTTGGTGACGGTCTGGAGCACCCCATGTGGGTCGAGATCCTGAACAACGGCGGTCTGGCCGATATGCTCTACATGGGCGTCAAGCTGGGCATCTACCCGCCGCTGATCTTCCTCGGCATCGGCACCATGACCGACTTTGCACCCCTGATCTCCAACCCCAAGAGCCTGCTGCTGGGCGCTGCCGCACAGTTCGGTATCTTCGGTACTTACATGGGCGCTCGTCTGCTGGCCGCTACCGGTCTGGTGGACTTCACCCAGAAGCAGTCCGCTGCCATCTCCATCATCGGCGGTGCCGACGGCCCCACCGCTATCTTCGTTACCTCCCGTCTGGCACCTGAGCTGCTGGGCAGCATCGCTGTGGCAGCGTACAGCTACATGGCACTGGTGCCCGTTATCCAGCCGCCCATCATGAAGGCATTGACCACCTCCAAGGAGCGCTCTGTGGTCATGAAGCAGCTGCGCACCGTCTCCAAGACCGAGAGGATCATCTTCCCCATCATGGTCGCTATCATTGTTTCCCTCATCGTGCCGGATGCCGCCGTTCTGGTCGGTATGCTGATGCTGGGCAACCTGATGAAGGAGTGCGGCGTTGTGGATCGTATCCAGAAGACCGCCGGTAATGAGCTGATGAACATCATCACCATCTTCCTGGCTCTGTCTGTTGGCTGCACCACCAGTGCAAACACCTTCCTGAACACCCGCACCCTGTTCATCATCGTGCTGGGTCTGATCGCCTTCTCCTTCGGCACCGCAGCCGGTGTGCTGTGCGGCAAGGTTATGTACAAGCTGACCGGCGGTCAGGTGAACCCCCTGATCGGTTCCGCCGGCGTTTCCGCCGTGCCTATGGCCGCTCGTGTCTCCCAGAAGGTCGGCCAGAGTGAGAACCCCTCCAACTTCCTGCTGATGCACGCCATGGGCCCCAACGTGGCCGGCGTTATCGGTTCTGCCGTTGCTGCTGGTATCCTGATCAACATCTTCGGCTAAGCAAAACCTGAAATACGACCTCAAGAGCCATCGCATAAGGCTGTGAGGTGGCTCTTTTTGCGCAGAACGATTTTAATGGCCTCCGCTGCGCTTTGGCCATATTCAGCGGAATTATGATTTATTATTTCGGGATAACGGAGCGTCTGCGGACGCTCCGTTATCCCATTTTCACGGGAGAGGACGTAAGAGGTAACAGCAGCCGTTTCCAGTTACGACCCCTTCTGTGAAAAAGAGGTTCTAAAACGCCTGCAGGCGTTTCAGAACCTCAAATATTAAAATATACTTTCCTTGAACAATGGCCAGAGCGGCAGCGGAGGCCATTCAAAATTGTGTTAGCATTAGTTTCTTCCTGTTTGTGTTTGGCTGTTGCTTGTGCTATCATAGAGAAAACAGGGCGCAAAACGCCCCAAAACAGGAGGGAGCCGTTATGGAAAAAATCAAGCTTGAGATCGCAGGCATCCCGGCTGTCCTGTACGGCAAGCGCAGCCGCCGGGTCTATCTCTACGTCCACGGCAAAAACGGCAGCGCAGCCGAGGCTGCCCGCTTTGCCCGCACAGCTTGCCCGGCAGGCTGGCAGGTACTGGCTGTCGATCTGCCGGAGCACGGCACCCGGAAAAACAGCCCGGAAAAGCTGGTGCCGTGGGTGGTCACCCGGGAACTGCAGGCGGTCTATGCCCGGATGCAGCCGGTATGGAAGCATATTCGGGTGTATGGGGTCAGCATCGGTGCGTGGTTTGCCATGCAGGCGTTGCAGACGCAAACGCCGGAGAAGGCGCTGCTGGTGTCCCCGATGGTGGATATGGAAAAGCTGATCCTTGCCCTGATGCAGCAGGCAGGGGTAACGGAGGAGCAGCTGCACGCGGCAGGGGAGATCCCCACAGACTTTGGGGAGACGCTTTCGTGGCCGTATCTGTGCTGGGTGCGGGAGCACCCGCTGCACTGGAAAGTACCCACACAGGTGCTCTATGCTGATACAGATCCCCTTACCGGGCACACCGCTATGGAGCGGTTCCGGCAGCAGACCGGGGCGCACCTGACCATTCTGGAGGGCGGGGAGCACTGGTTCCACACCGAGACCCAGCTGGCCGCTCTGCAAAGCTGGGAAAGCTGTCATTTATAATAAGCAGTTTCTCTTTTCCTCAGTCTGTGAAAATGTAAGCCCGGAAAATCCGCGGATTTTCCGGGCTTACATATAAAATACGCTTCCACAACAAAACGCCGCTGACGGCTTTGTGCATCGTCAGCGGCGTTTTGTTTATTGAAAACAGGATTGTGAATGGCAGAATCAGACGTTTGCTTCGCTGTTGTGTTCGGCCTTCTTGTAAGCGGAGAAGGAGTGGAACACGATGTTCAGGCCCAGCACGATCAGCAGCACGGCAAGGATCAGCTGCAGGCCGTTTGCGATAAACACAGCGCCCCAGGTGGTCTCACCGGCAGGAATGGTAACAGAAGCGGCAGTGCTGATGGCCTTGACCATAGCGATCAGGCGCTGCACCAATGCGGTAAAGGTAACGCACAGCATGATGACCAGAGGGGGGAACAGCATCTTGTTGCTGCGGCCGGTCACCTTCAGGAACACGCACAGGGTAGCCAGCACCAGTGCGCTCAGCAGCTGGTTGGCAGAACCGAACAGAGGCCAGATGTTGGCGTAGCCGATCTTGGTCAGGATAAAGCCGAACACCAGCGTGATGAAGGTGGAGAAGTACACATTGCAGAACAGCTTGCGCCAGCCCTCGGCGTGCTCCATGTCGTCCACGCTGAACAGCTCCTGGAAGCTCATGCGGCCAATACGGGCCACGGCATCCAGACTGGTCAGTGCCAGTGCGGAAACGCACATGGTCATGAACACGGTAGCAGCGTAGGCGGGCACGCCGAACATCTCAAAGAAACCGGCAACGCCGCGGCTGAAGATCTGGAACGGAGTACCGGCAGCAGGGGTACCGTCGGCAGCTGCGGCAGCACCGGCAACGCACAGAGCCAGAACTGCCAACAGGCTTTCAAGGATCATGGCACCGTAGCCGACCTTCAGCATATCCTTCTCGTTCTCAACGGTCTTGGAGGAAGTACCGGAGGAAACAAGGCTGTGGAAACCGGAAACTGCACCGCAGGCCACGGTGACGAACAGGATGGGGAACATGGTGCCCAGCTTTGCGTTGTTGAAGCCGGTGAACACCGGCAGGTTCATGACGGGATGGTTGACGATCAGGCCCAGAACAGCACCCACGATCATGGCCACGAACATAAAGGTGGTCATGTGGTCACGGGGCTGCTTCAGCAGCCACATGGGCAGAACAGCGGCAAAGAAGATGTA
>OHHL01000569.1_pt1 | contig 12708 bp, 10 predicted proteins | sample 1568031 | NCBI WGS metagenome assembly OHHL01 (sample SAMEA3879513, study PRJEB24766) | human gut metagenome | biome: human-associated habitat; feature: feces | place: USA | collected 1985/1987 | reverse complement strand
CACCGCAAAAAGGCCCGCTGTCCGGGTGCGTTGGGAGTTTTCAGATACACCCTAAATAGCGCCGCAAAACCGCACCTGATTCGCAGGGGCGGACGACTCTGTCCGCCTGCACGAAATGTCTCATGCTTCAAAAATCTATGGCAAAACCGAAGGCACAAGCTCATTTCGTTGCAGGGGCCGATGCCTGCATCGGTCCCTGCAAAACACATACGCCAAAGGCGCTTGTGCTCAGATCTTCTTTTTATCCGGCAGCAGATTCGTCATGCTCTTTAAGCTGATGGCGAGCGTAGACGCGTTGTGCAGGAGCGCCGAGGTCGTCGGCGGCAGGAGTCCGGCCACGCCGAAGACGATCAGACCAAGGTTGAAGCCGACGATGAAGCGGTAATTGCGGTGGATGCGGCCCATGAGGGCCTCGCTGATTCTGCGCAGCGTGACAAGCTCGAACAGATCCTCCGACGCGATGGTGATGTCGGCGATCTCCCGCGCGATAGCCGCGCCGGTCGAAATGGCGACGCCCGCGTCGGCCTCAGACAGGGCAGGGGAGTCGTTCACGCCGTCGCCGATCATGATAACGGTGCGGCCCGCAGCCTTTTCCCGGCGGATGAACGCGGCCTTGTCCTCAGGCAGGACCTCGGCGTAGAATTCGTCCACGCCGACCTCTTCCGCGACGGACGCGGCAGTCCGGCGGTTATCGCCGGTCATCATGACGACCTTGCTGATGCCGCAGGCGTGCAGCGCGCGGATAGCGTCCTTTGCCTCGGCGCGCAGCGGGTCGAAGATGCAGATGACGGCGGCAAGCTCGCCCGCGATGCACAGATACAGATGGGAATACTGCGCGGGCAGGGAATCAAATTTTTCCCGTTCGTCCTCCGGGATGGTGCAGCCCTCGTCTTCAAAGACGAAGTGCGCACTGCCGATGAGCACCTTTTTGCCCTCGACCATGCTGGAAATGCCATGCGCGACGACATACTGCACCTGCGAATGGTATTCCTCGTGCTTGAGCCCCTGCTTCTTGGCCTCCTCCACAACGGCGTTGGCCATCGAATGCGGGTAATGCTCCTCAAGGCAGGCGGCCAGACGCAGCATTTCCGTCTCCTCATGTCCGCCGAAGGGCACGATCTGCGCGACCTTCGGCTCGGCGTAGGTCAGCGTGCCGGTCTTGTCGAACACTACTGTATCGGCCTTTGCCACGGCCTCCAGGAAACGTCCGCCTTTGACAGAAATATGATAGCTGCTGCTCTCGCGCATGGCCGAGAGCACCGCGATGGGCATGGCCAGCTTCAGCGCGCACGAGAAGTCGACCATCAGAACAGCCAGCATCTTCGTTACGTTGCGCGTGACGAGATACGTCAGCGCCGTGCCGCCCAGCGTATACGGGACCAGCCGGTCGGCAAGGCGCGCAGCCTTGTCCTCGGCAGTGGACTTGAGCTTTTCCGATTCCTCGATCATGTGCACGATGCGGTCGTACCGGCCTCCGCCGAGCGCCTTTTCCACGTTTACAATGCACTCGCCCTCTTCCACGACCGTCCCGGCATAGACATAGCTGCCCTCGCGCTTCGGCGCGGGCATGGACTCACCGGTGATGGACGCCTGATTGACCGTCGCCTCGCCAGAGACAACCTTGCCGTCGAGCGGAATGAGATTGCCGGTGCGCACGATCATCCGGTCGCCGGGCTTCACATCGCCGATGGGCACGAGCAGCTCGGTTTCGCCGGACTGCAGCCATACCTTGTCGACGTTCAGCGCCATCGCACCGGCCAGATCGGCGACAGACTTCTTGTGCGTCCACTCCTCCAGAATTTCACCCAGCCGCAGCATGAACATGACGGAGCCTGCGGTGTCGAAGTCGCCGCGCACCATCGAGACGGTCACGGCCGTCGCGTCGAGCACGGCGACAGAGAGTTTGCCGTGCAGCAGGGCACTGAGTCCTGCGCGGATGTATTTGACCGAGCGGAACAGCGCGATGGCCGTCTGCACCGGAACCGGCAGGAACAGCCGCGAGAACGCGCGGCGGCAGACGGTAAAGACGAGCTTGTCCTCATACTCGCGGTTGAGCGCGCGGGACGTATGCTCCGGCAGGCGGGCAAGCGCCCGCTCTGACGTGAACGAGAAGGACGAGAGCGCCTGCACGATATCCGCACGCGGGCAGGTATAGGTGATGACGGCGTCTTGCGTCCGGTCGAAGACCTTGACGGACACGACACCGGCAACGCCCTTCAGATCATATTCCAACAGATCCGCTTCGCGCAGCGACATCCGGCGAAGCGCGAGATGCACGCGCATACGCCCGGGCGTCTCATGCAGAATGTTACACTTCATATGCTGATTTGTACCTCCGAAAAACAGAAGAGCCGCAAAAACGGCTCTTCCTTTGCAAACCTAACGGGCTTATTCCGCGTCCGAAGCGGTATCCTCGATCACCTCAGGTGCAGCCTCGGCAGCGCGGCGGTCGTTGATGGCTTTGGCGTCTGCGTAGACATCGTCCGCACCCTCACGCATGGTCGTCACGGCCTGCATGACGCAGTCCTTGGCGCGCAGAACGGCTGCGGTGGTGTGCGCGTAAACGCTCTTTGCTTCCTTGCTGCTGAGGATCTTCAGACCGGCGGTGCCAAACAGAACGCCTGCCGCGAACAAACCAAGATGTTTCATAAAATGTACCTCCTGTTCTGGATTGCTGCCGCACTCAATGTTAGATACGGCTAACAAAAATTAAACACATTTAATTTTCGGCGAGATAATACCACACATTCCCTGAAAATGCAAGCCCATATCCGTAAAAAAACTATGAATTGTGCGAAAAACGCAGCCCTCGAAAGGGCTGCGTTCTGGTCAGTCAGTCCGCGATCAACGCGGCCATGTCCGCGGCGCTGATCTGATAGACCGCACCGTCGATCCCGTTTTTCTGCAGCGCGTCCAGAACGGCGGCCCGGTCGTACCGGCAGCCGGTGAGCGCGCCTGTGATCGCCTCGGCGGAGAGCGTGGAGAAGAAATCGCCCCAGACGGACGCACTGCGGATCACGCCGCGCTGCACGTCCAGCCGGAACGTGAGTTTGCCGCCTGGGAAGCGGCCTGTGCGCTCAAGATTGAAGCGCGGATTCTTGCCGTAGATCGCGTCCCATGCGGCGAATTTCTCCTGCGCCAGCTGGTTGATGCGCGCGTCGTCCTCCGGAGTGACGGTATAGGTATCCGTGCTGCCGCGCATCAGATGGCGCACCATGCAGGATTTGAACTCCTCCACAGAAAGCCTGCGCGGCAGATGCTCGGAGATATTCGTCACGCGGTCGCGCACGGATTTGATGCTCTTGGAGAGAATTTTATAGGGGTCGACCGTGGTGGACGCGACCATCTGCTCGATGTTCGTGTCATAGAGCAAAGAGCCATGGTGCACAATACAGTCGCCCAGACGGTACTGCGCGTTGCCGGAAAACTTCTTACCGTCGATCAGAAGATCATTGCGGCCGTTGAAACTGGCATCCGCACCAAGTTCACGCACGGCATCCACGACAGGTCCAATGTACTGGGCAAATTCGATCTGCTGCTCCGGCGAGTGCTCAATGAACGTGAACTGCCAGCCGCCGAGATCGGTGTAGATCGTCCCGCCGCCGGACATGCGGCGCACGAGATGGATCCCGTGCGCGTCGGCATACGGCTTGTTGATCTCTTCGAGAATATTCTGGTACTTGCCGACCATCAGCGTCGGCGTTGTGCGCCAGAAGAGGAAAACCGTATCGGGCAGGCGCTTTTCCGTGGCAAAATAGTTCTCAAGGCCAAAATTATAGTAAACGTCGGTCGAACCCGTCTCAATATAGATCATGCACGTCCTCCAGCGCCTCCCACGCACGGTAGGAGCTGCGGGCCAGAGGCGCGGAGGCCACATGGCGGAAGCCCTTACTTAGCGCCAGCTGCTTATAGCGCGCAAAATCCTCCGGCGTTGCGTACCGGTCGAGCTTCCAGTGCTTTTCCGACGGCTGGAGATACTGTCCGATCGTCAGAATGTCGCAGCCGGTGGCCAGAATATCATCCATGAGGACCGAGATCTGCTCGTCCGTCTCGCCGAGGCCGACCATGAATCCGGTCTTGGTCAGGATCGTCGGATCCTTTTCCTTTACATAGCGCAGAACGCCCAGCGTCCGCTCATAGCCCGCCTGCGGGCGGACGGCCTTCTGAAGCTCTTTGACCGTCTCAATATTCAGATTGAACACATCCGGATGCGCGGCGATGACAATGTCGGCGGCCTCATGGCTGCCCTTCATGTCGCTCGTCAGCGTCTCGACCGTCGTGCCGGGGCACAGCGCGCGGATGGCGCGGACGGTCTTCGCAAAGTGCTCTGCGCCGCCGTCCGGCAAGTCGTCGCGCGTCGAGCAGGTCAGAACGACGTGGCGCAGCCCCAGCTTTTTTGCCGCCTGCGCGACGTTTTCCGGCTCGTCCGGGTCGGGGGGCAGGGGCTTGCCGCACGTGACGTTGCAGAACCGACAGTTGCGGGTGCAGACATCGCCGAGGATCATAAACGTGGCGGTGTGCTTCTGATAGCACTCGCCGAGATTCGGACAGTTTGCCGCCTTGCAGACCGTGTTGAGCTTCAGATCGCGCATCAGCTCCGCAACCTCGCTCACGGCCTGCTGGTTATAACGGACGCGCAGCCATTCAGGTTTCCGTTCCATTCCGTCTCCCGCCTTTACTTCGTTTCGACGATCGCGACCGGGGCCAGCGCGTCGATGGTGTCGCCCTCCTCGCACAGCTGACGGCGCAGAATGCCGTCCTCCGTGGCCTCGATCTGGTTGACGACCTTGTCCGTCTCGATCTCGTACAGGGCGTCGCCCTTGTGGATCTCGTCGCCCTCGTCCTTGAGCCAGGCGCACAGAACGCCGCTCTTCATTTCGGGCTGCAATTTCGGCATAACAAGCTGCTTTTCCATAATCAAATGCTCCTTTTCATTACATCAGACAATCCAGTAATTCTTCCGCCCGTTCGCCCGCAAGCGTCCGGCAAAGCTCCAGAAACAGCGCCGGATCGAGCCGGACGCCGTTCAGCATGGCGCACAGCGCCTGCGCGTCAAGCGCGTCAGAGCGCACCTCGGCATTGCGGAGCAGGCCGCGCCTGGCCTCATACCGCACAAAAATCGGTTTCCCGGCAAATTCGGCACTCTTTTCATACGTAAAGGCCGGGGTCTTGCCCCACGTCCAGTCCCACGCATGATAAGTCTCATCCGCAAGCCTCCGTACCTCGGCCAGCTGCGGCTCTGTCAGCCGGATCTGCTCCGAGCCGGGCGGCAGCAACTGCTCCGCCAGCCGCTTTGCGAACGTGACGATCTCGCAGTCGTCCTTGAGATAAGGGCGCAGATTCGTGACCGTGCAGATGGCCGATTCCGTTCCCCTGGAGCAGAACGCGTCGTTTTTCCTGCCGGTCGTGATCTCATCTAGCAGCGACAGGTCGGAATCAAACAGCAGCGTCCCGTGGTGCAGGACGCGCCCGCCCGCGATCTTCTGCGCACTGCCGGAGATTTTTTTGCCGTCGACGGCGATATCGCAGGTGCGGTTTTTCTGCGCCGGAACGCCGAGCGCGTTCAGCGCCCGGATGACCGGCTCCAGACAGCGGTCGTAGTCGAGCGGCCCCGTCTGGTCGGATATGAGCGTATAGTTGAGGTTCCCAAGGTCATGATAGACCGTCCCGCCGCCCGACATCCGGCGCACGACGGGAATACCCCTGTCCAGAAGCGCACGCATATGCACCTCCCGGCAGATATTCTGATAGCACCCGACGACGACAGCAGGCCGGTTGCGCCACAGCAGCAGCACATCGCCCTCACGGTAGGTGCGGAACACATAGTCCTCAAACGCCTGATTAAAATACGGGTCATGCGATGTTGTATCGATTTGAATCATGCGGAAATCCTTCCGTTTCTGATTTCTTTTTTTATTTTATCACAGGTATCCACAAAAAACAACAGAAAGCTGCGGGCGCGCACCGAAAGCCTTCCCCACTGGAGAAGGTGGCCCGAAGGGCCGGAAGAGGGCCGGGGAACAGTTTCAATTTTTGGAAATCTTAAGCAAAATACAACTGCCTCAACCGCATCAGTCTGCTCCGCTTCGCTCCGCAGCCAGCTTCCCCGGAGGGAAAGTCTTGCTGCGTTCCCGCAGCCTCCGCATCACGCTCGGGTAGCGCGACGCGTCCGTGTGCGGCAGGAATCTGGCCGCCTGCATATTCTCTACGAATTTTTCCATCTCCCCGAACTGCACATACGTCGCAAGCGCGCGGATCTGATCCAGCCGTGCCCGGCAGCCCGTATCCAGCAGCAGGCGTTTTGCGCCTGCGAGGGAGGAGTTGCCGAGAATTTTGAATTTTTCGCGCGGCAGATCGGGGTACAGACCGACCGTAATCGCGGATTCCAGATCATAATGCGTCCCGAAGCCGCCTGCGAGATAGAACGCGCCGATCTCCGACGGACTGACGTTCACGCTTTCCAGAAGCGTCGCGACCATCGTATGCGCGGCGGCCTTGCAGGTCAGAAATTCCCCGATGTCGTCCTGTGTAAAATAGAGCGGCACATTGCCGTCGTAGGCGTAGATGATGGCCGGGACGTTGCGCTGTCTGGTATCGTCCCACACGTCGCGGATGCACGGCGAGGCGCTTTTCTGCAGATTTCCCGCCGAATCGATCCAGCCGGACAGAAACCCCTCCGCGATCAGATCGAGAATGCCGGAGCCGCAGATGCCCTTCGGCGCGAGACCCCCGACCGTCTCGTACCGGAGCCGGTTGTCAGGCCCGATTTTGATGCGGCAGATCGCGCCCGGCTCGGCGCGCATACCGGATCTGCTGACCGCGCCCTCAAGCGCAGGCCCGGCGGCTCCCGCTCCCATGAGCAGAAATTCCCGGCAGCCGAGCACCAGCTCGCCGTTTGTGCCGATATCGAGAAACAGCGCCAGATCCTCCCGCGTGTCGAGATCCGTCATCAGAAGACCGCTCGTGATATCGCCGCCCAGATAATTTGCGATCGCGGGCATACAGAAAATATTCCCCGCGATGGGAAGTCCAAGCTCGGACGCGCGCAGCACGCCGGGGTCAAAAAATACCGGCGTATAGGGACTCTGGAACACCTGCCACGGGTCGCAGCCGAGGAAAAAGTGCAGCATCGTCGTATTGCCGCCGACCGTCATGGCCGAGACAGCCTCCGGCGGAACACCAGCCTGCGCGCAGCAGCGCTCGATCATCTGCCGCACGTCGTCAAGCGTCAGCGCCTGAAGCGTGTGCAGATTGTCAGGGTTCTCCTTCACGGCCAGAATGCGGTCGAGGATGTTCGCGCCGAACTGCGTCTGGCTGTTGGTACAGGCTGCCTCCGCAAGCGTCTTCCCGGAGAGCAGGTCGACAAGCTCCATCTGCATCGTCGTGCTGCCGATATCGAGGCAAAGACCATAATTCCGGTCTGTCGTGTCCCCCGGCTCGACGCGCACGACATCCGTCCCGCCCGCACCCGGGCAGAGCGTCACCGTAACGCGATAGCCCGCCTCGTGCAGCACCGGATACAGCTGCTGCATACACCCGAGCGTCAGCCGGCAGCCCTCCGGCAGCGCGGCCAGCAGCCGTTCCCGCGCGGCAAGCGTATCTCCGGCGGACGGCTCCGGCAGCGTCAGATATCGTTTTTCTGTCAATGCGTTCATAAAGACTCCTCACGCCCGGCTTCCCAGCAGGAAGCAGAGGATCCCGTAGCCGGGGGCAAGCAGGTCGAAGACCCACCGGTTCGCGTCGACGCTGCGCTCGCCCATATCGATCACGGCGGTCGCGTTTTTCAGCCGCTTCGCCGTTTTGTAAAGCCTTCTGTCCTGATGCCCGTGCGCCTCTCCGGCGCGCATCCAGCGGTCAAAAATGCCGTCCAGATACGCGTGGATCAGCAGCTCCGTGGCCATGGAGCGCTCCGTAATGTGCAGCTGCGCGCCGTGCTCCGCCGCGTAGCCGTCCAGAATCATGCGGCTGAGCGGCAGCGAGCCGTTGCCCCGCTGCCGCAGATAGGCCATAAGCGCGCTGTTCGTCGTCAGATGCACGGCGCGGTCCGTATAGGAAAGCTCCACGCCCTCCGGCAGCCTCTGTGTTTCCATGCAATGCGCTTCCTTCGTTTTTTCTTATCTTACCACATCCCGCGCAGCCGCGCAAGGCTTCCCTTATCCTGCGGAGCATGGCATGAAAATGCCCGGACGGCAGCGCGTCCGGGCATTTTGTCAGGTCTGCTCGTCAGAAATGGGAGGCTGCGGCTCCTCCGGCGGTGCAGGCTCCTCGTCAGGGGGAACGGCTGTGCCGGGGTCTTCCTCAGCGGGAGGCGCAGACTCTTCCGGGTCCTCGACGGGCGGCTCCTCCGGAACGGGTGCCGGGCAGGCGGGCGTCTGGGGCTGATCCCAGTAATATTCGCCCGTCATATCCTCGTCATAGCGCAGCCGGAGCGTTCCGCCGCCAAGCAGGTCGCGCAGGATATCAACGTGGCAGTAGCCGCCGTCAAGCTGCATGATGTTCCAGTAATAGCTTTCGCTGCCGCGCATACCGCTGACGGTCTGGCAGGTAAGGCCCGCCTCATCGCACAGCAGCTGCCAGCTCTGCGCCATGCTTTTGCTGTCGGCAATGCCCTGGCAGAGCGCAGAATAGACCGGGGTGCGGCTGGTGCCCTCCTGATATGGGAAGCGCTCGGCCAGATACGTAAACAGCAGCGAGGCCTTTTCCGTCTCGCTCGTGCAGTAGCGGACATAAATTTCCGCCGCGCGCAGACTCTCGGATACGTCCTGCTGCATACTCCGCAGCTCCAGCCGGGAGGCCGGATAGTCGAATACCAGCTCCACAATGCGGTTGCGGGCGTCAGCCGGATAGGACGTGACGGTCAGCTCCGGCTGCGCGGACTGCTCCTTCAGATGCGCGCCGCAGTAATCCTGCACAAGCGCCGCATAGTCGGGCTGGCCCGGATAGGTCGCGTAGAGCGTCAGATGGTCGTCGTAATTCTCCAGCGCCTGACACAGCAGACGCTTTGCCTCCGACTCGCTGCCGACATATTCGATCTCGTCCAGCGGCGTGCGCACATCGCGGAACGTGATATCGATCCTGATCTCGTAATAGGCAACGATCAGCGTACAGTCGTGCGTGATATAGTCGATGGCGTACGCGCCGATCGGATCCTCGCGCGAAAACTCGTACACGGCGGCGGGAAGATCCTCCTCGACGTCGCCGGAATATTGGCTCGTATGGATCACGCCATGCTCCACGCCGTTCTGCACGAGCGTCCGCAGGGCGTTCTTGAGCGACTTATAATCGCGAACCGTCAGCACGTCGCTCTGCGGCTCGGCCTTTGTGCCCGTGTTGTGCGGGGTCACAAGGGTGTAGGAGGACGGGACCAGCCTGCTGCACCCGCACAGGGCTGCCAGCAGAAGAGCAAGCGCAGCCGTCATCATCCAGCGTTTCAAAGCAGCCCCTCCTTGCCGTTATAATTCCTCACCCGAGACGCGGAAGCCCTCGCCCAGGACCTGGTGCGCGGGAAGCAGGATCACAAACGCGTCCGGATCGATCTCACGCACGATGGATTTCAGCTCCGGCAGCTCCTTCTGCCGCACGGCGGACATCAGCACGGGCCGGGGACTGCCGGTATAGCTGCCGCTGCCCTCCAGTACGGTCGCGCCGCGGTCGAGCCGGGTTCCGATCTGCTCGGAGACGGTCTGGTAGTGCTCGGAGATGATCAGCGCGACGGTCGAATGATCCAGCCCGTAGAGCAGCTGATCCATCACGAACGACGATGCCGCCAGCGGAAGCGCACTGTAGAGCGTCTTGGACAGATCGTGGAACACGATGCCGGTCAGCGTGATGATGAACAGGTCGATCGCCAGCATGACCTTGCCGAGACTGGCCGAGCGGAAGCGGCGGCGCAGCAGTCTGGCTGCAATATCGGAGCCGCCCGTCGAGCCCCCGGACAGGAACACAAGGCCGATGCCAAGCCCGACGAGAATGCCGCCATAGAGGCTGTCGAGCAGAATTTCCGTTTTCGGCGCGGGGATAAAGGCGAACAGATCGATGAATACGGAGCTCAGCAGCATCCCGGACAGCGAACCGAACAGAAATTTTCTGCCAAGCTTCTTTGCGCCGAGGACAAACAGCGGTACGTTCAAAAGCATGGTGATCACGCCGATCTGGCCGAAGCCCAGAAGCTCGCGCAGGATCATCGCCAGACCGCTCATGCCGCCGACGTTCAGATTGTTCGGCTCCAGAAACAGATCGAAGCCGAGTGCGAAAATGGCGCTGCCAAGGGTGATCTTCCATCCCATCTGCCAGATGGTCTTGAGCGTTTCACGTTTCAAACCGTCGTCCTCCCGTACTTCTTTTTTATCAGATATCCAGCTTCATCTGTGTTTCGCCGACGTCCTCTCCGCGCAGGAGCGCGCCTGCGGCGGGCAGCGTCCGGGCCGAATAGCGGCCTACGTTGCTGAGCGGTGTTTTTTCCAGCTCCGCGGCCGATTCGATGGCGGCCTTTCGCTTCAGGCTCATCACAGCGACGCCCTGCGTCGCGCGCGTGGTCTTGGCGGAAAGCTGCGCCGTGGAGAACACGAGCACGCGCCCGTCCGTTGCGCGGATGACGATCTGCTTTTCCTCCGGCAGATCGATCACGGCCCGGAGCGGGCTCTTGTCGGAGTATGCGCCCGTCAGCCGCTTGCGGTTGGATTTGGTGTCATAGCAGCTCGCAGCGACCTTCGCCGCCTTGCCGTTTTCAAAGACGAAGAGCAGATTGCCCTCGTATTTTCCGGGGAAAATGACCGTCAGGAAGCTCTCGCCCTCATCGAAGCCGAGCTTACCGGGCAGGAAATCGCCGAGCGTGGAGGCTTTTCCGTCGGCAAAATCGGAAATTTTCGTCTTGTAGACCTGATATTTGTCGGTAAAGACCAGCATCTCCTCACTGTTCTGCGCCGGGCGGGTCAGAAGCAGGCTGTCGCCCTCCTTGAATTTCTGTTCGCCGGACATCCGCAGCGACTGCGCTGTGATCTTCTTGAAATAGCCCTCGCGGGAGAGGAAGACCGTGACGGGATAGTCGTTTTCCGGCTCGTCGTCCGGCTCCTGCGGAAGCTCGTGGTCATACACAAGGGTCGTCCTGCGCTCCTTACCGTATTTCTGCGCGACCTGCTCCAGCTCCTTGCAGATGAGCGCCTGCACCTTTTTCTCAGAGCCGAGCGTCGCTTCGAGGTCGGCGATCTCCTTTTCAAGGGACTCCGTCTCCTTCAACCGGTTCAGGATGAATTCCTTGTTGATGCTGCGCAGCTTGATCTCCGCGACGTATTCCGCCTGTACCTGATCGATGCCGAAGCCGATCATGAGGTTCGGGACGACCTCCGCATCCAGCTCCGTCTCGCGGATAATGCGGATGGCCTTGTCGATATCGAGAAGAATTTTGCCGAGGCCCTTCAGCAGGTGCAGCTTGTCCTTCTTTTTGTTCATCTGGAAATAGAGTCTGCGCCGGACGCATTCGGTGCGCCACGCCGTCCACTCGGAGAAAATTTCGCGCACGCCCATCACGCGCGGCATACCGGCAATGAGAATGTTGAAGTTGCAGCCGAACGCATCCTGCAGCGTCGTCGTCTTGAACAGCTTCTGCATGAGCTTGTCCGGGTCCGCGCCGCGCTTCAAGTCGATGGTGAGCTTCAGACCGTTCAGGTCGGTTTCGTCGCGCATATCGCTGATCTCGCGGATCTTATTTGCCTTGATCAGCTCGGCGACTTTGTCCAGAATGATCTCCGTGGCCGTTGTGTAGGGGATCTCGTAGATCTCGATCATGTTCCCGTCCTTGACATAGCGCCACTTTGCCCGCAGGCGGAACGAGCCGCGGCCCGTTTCGTAGATCTGCTGCATCTGGGCAGGATCGTAGAGAATTTCGCCGCCCGTCGGGAAATCCGGGGCCGGAAGCGTGTCCAGCAGATCCGCGTTCGGGTTTTTGATGAGCGCGATCGCCGTGCGGCAGACCTCGGCCAGATTGAACGAGCAGATATTCGACGCCATGCCGACAGCGATGCCCATGTTGGCCGAGACCAGCACGTTCGGGAACGTTGTCGGCAGCAGCACAGGCTCCTGCATGGAGCCGTCGTAATTGTCGACAAAATCGACGGTATCGGCGTCGATATCGCGGAACAGCTCGGCGCAGATCGGCTCGAGCTTCGCTTCGGTGTAACGCGAGGCGGCGTAGGCCATATCGCGCGAATAGACCTTGCCGAAGTTGCCCTTGGAGTCGACGAACGGGTGCAGCAGCGTCTCGTTGCCGCGCGCCAGACGCACCATCGTCTCATAGATGGCGGCGTCGCCGTGCGGGTTCAGCTTCATCGTCTGGCCGACGATGTTGGCGGATTTGGTGCGGGGCTTTGTGAGAAGCCCCATTTCGTACATGGTGTACAGAAGCTTGCGGTGCGACGGCTTGAAGCCGTCGATCTCCGGAATGGCACGCGAGACGATGACCGACATGGCGTAGGGCATATAGTTGGACTCCAGCGTCTGACAGATCGGCTGCTCGAGCACCTCCGCCCGCAGCCCCATCACATTCGGGTCGTCATGCTTTTTGCTTTCCGGTTGTTTTTTCTTTGGCATAGTTGATCGTTCCTTATGATTTGACGATATATGCCGGGGCAGACAGCGGCAGGATCGTGAGCTGGTCATGCCTCCGGCGGCCCATTCTTTTCCGCCTTGCCGGAAAAGAATGGGGAGAAAAGG
>OHHL01000568.1_pt1 | contig 12712 bp, 10 predicted proteins | sample 1568031 | NCBI WGS metagenome assembly OHHL01 (sample SAMEA3879513, study PRJEB24766) | human gut metagenome | biome: human-associated habitat; feature: feces | place: USA | collected 1985/1987 | reverse complement strand
CCGGTGGACTGATTTTCAAGAGGGGCATGCCCTGCAAGAGAGGGCTGCCCCTAGTCTGTCGCCCGCACAAAGCATCATTCAAGGGCGCAAGCCCTTGAACGCCCCACAGTAAAAGCCCCAAACTCAAAGCCCCACACACCCACAAAAAAAAATGTTCCACATAGAACAATTACTTTTCCGGCTCAAAATAATCGGCATATTCCTCGGTCAGCTTGGAGCCAAGCCGCCGGATGCCGCCGTACAGGTGCCGTTCCACCAACGGTTCAAAGGCGGCAAGGTCGCACCGCTCGATGGCGTTCAGCAGGTTGCGGTGGTCGGCAATCACCTCGTCCAGCCCGCCGGTGGTCATGGTGTCCAGCATACGGAACCGGCTGTAATCGGCGTGGGCATTCTGTAAGGTGCTCCACAGGTACATCTTGTCCATGGCGGCAAACCATGTTTCGTGCAGGCGGCAGTCCATCTCGTACAGCTTGTTGAAGTCCGGGTTCTCGGCGCGGGCAAGCGCCTCGTAGGCGTCCACCCGCGCACGGATCTGCGCCCGCTGCGCCGGGGTGGCGTTGGGGGCAAAATCTCGCAAAATGCGCCCCTCCACGGCGGTGCGCTCGTAGATCAGCTCGTCCACGATGCGCCGGTTCAGCCGGGTGACGGTGGTGCCCTTGTAGGGCACGATGCGCACCAGCCCGTTTTCCTGCAATTTTTGCAGCACCACCCGGATCAGGGAGCGCGGCGCACCGAACCGGGCACACAGTGGGTTCTCGCTCAGCGAAGAGCCGGGACGGATGGTCAGGTCGATGATCTCCCGTTCCAGCACGGCGTAAATTTCGGCATCAGTCTTGTATTGCTGTTCCATATCACTCACCTAATTCCAAAAACTCCTTCCACGGTGCGGCGGCGGGCAAGGGCAGAGAAAAGGCCATGGGCTTGCCGGTGTCCGGGTGCACAAAGCGCAGGCCGCAGCTTTGCAGGGCGATGCTGCCCTTCTGGCGGCTGCCGTATTTGCCGTCGCCATATAGCGGGTGCCTGCGGGAAGCAAACTGCACCCGGATCTGATGGGTGCGCCCGGTGTGCAGGGTGATCTCGGCAAGGCTGCTCTCCCCTGCCGTGGCAAGGATGCGGTATTCCAGCACCGCTTCCCGCACCCCCTTGCGGGGACGGCTGACCGGGAACACCCTGCCCTTGCGGCTGTCCTTGAACAGGTAATCCCGCAGCACCCCGGCGGCAGGCAGCTGCGCGTCCGGCGCACCGGCAATGATTGCGCGGTACTGCTTGACGAACTGCGGCGCGGCGGCTTTGCCCTCGGCGCGGCCATCCTGCACGGCATAGGCGTCCTGACTTTGGGTCACCTGACGGCTCAGGGCGGCGGCAGCTGCCGGGGTGCGGGCATAGACCATCAACCCGGACACACCGGTGTCCAACCGGTGCACCACCCCCACAAAGGCATCAGGTGCGTTCCAGTGCGCCCGCAGCGCGGCGGGCACGCCCTCCTCGCTGGAAAGCCCGGCAGGCTTGTCCAGCACCACAAGGGCGGCGTCCTCGTATAAGATCACAGCTTGCCCTCGGCCAGCAGAGCCTTCAGCTTCAGGATGCCCGCAATGGTCTTGCCGTCTTTAATTTCGCCGCTCATGACCATCTGATACGCCTTTTCCAGCGGCACACGGTCGGGGGTCAGGAACTCGTCCGCATCAAGGTGCATCTTGGTCTCGTGCAGACCGGTGGCTACCCAAGTATAGATGACCTCGGTATCGTAGCCCACGGTGGGGTAGAATTCGCCCAGCGAGATGTAGTTGTCGGCGGTCAGGCCGCACTCTTCCTCCAGTTCCCGCTTGGCGGCTGCAAAGGGGTCCTCGCCCTTTTCCAGCTTACCGGCGGGCAGCTCCCACAGCTGCTGCTGCATGGCATAGCGGAACTGCCGCACCATGCAGATGGTGCCGTCTGCAAAATAAGGCAGGATGCAGGCACCGCCGTGGTGATGCACCACCTCGCGGGTAGCGGTCTTGCCGTTTTCCAGCAGCGCGGTGTCCTTGGTCAGGGTAATGACCCGCCCCTCGAACAGGGTCTCGCTGGAGAGAGTTTTTTCAAAGTGTACTGTATCGTTCATTTACCTTACGCCCCTTTTCCGGCGCAGCGCCGGTTTTATGCTCTCAGTTTACGGCAAAGTGCGGTTTGTTGTCAATAAAGATATGATAAATACAAGAGGAGAGGAAACCCCTCTTGCGAAAAAATCACAATTTCTGGAAGCGACGGTGGGCAAAAACCGAAAATCTGCATCACTGCTTGCTTTAACGCACTAAAGAAAGTACAAAACCGCTAAAAAATTTCTTAATTTTTGGTGCGTTTGTCGGGCGGTTTGCGTTTACTTTATTGCCGGAATCTGCTATTATAGTATACAAGCAATAGTGCCTTTTATGGGGTTCTCCGGTCCCAGCGGGCATATTGCCCCGCGCAAAAGGTACCAAATTCTGAATAATGGAGGAAGAAAAATGCCTAGAGCAAAGCAAACTATGGATGGCAATACCGCTGCCGCCCATGTAGCGTATGCCTACACGGACGTGGCTGCCATCTACCCCATTACCCCGTCTTCTCCGATGGCTGACTCTGTGGACCAGTGGTCTGCAGCCGGCCAGAAGAACATCTTCGGCAACCAGGTCAAGGTCGTTGAGATGGAGTCCGAGGCCGGCGCCGCTGGTGCTGTCCACGGCTCTCTGGGTGCAGGTGCTGTTACCACCACCTTCACCGCTTCTCAGGGCCTGCTGCTGATGATCCCCAACATGTACAAGATCGCTGCTGAGCAGCTGCCCTGCGTGTTCGATGTTTCTGCACGTACCGTTGCTACCCAGTCCCTGAACATCTTCGGTGATCACAGCGACGTTATGGCTTGCCGCCAGACCGGCTTTGCAATGCTGGTCGAGAGCAGCGTGCAGGAAGTTATGGATCTGTCCCCTGTCGCACATCTGTGCGCCATCGAGGGCAAGGTTCCCTTCCTGAACTTCTTCGATGGCTTCCGTACCTCTCACGAGTACCAGAAGATCGAGAAGTGGGACTACGCTGATCTGAAGGAAATGTGCAACATGGAGGCTGTTGAGGAGTTCCGCAAGAAGGCTCTGAACCCCGAAAGCCCCAAGATGCGCGGTTCCCACGAGAACGGCGACGTGTTCTTCCAGCACCGCGAGGCCTGCAACAGCGTTTACAACGCTCTGCCGGCTGTTGTTGAGAAGTACATGGCTAAGATCAACGCAAAGCTGGGCACCAACTACGATCTGTTCAACTACTACGGCGCAGCCGATGCTGACCGTGTGATCGTGGCTATGGGTTCCATCTGCGACGTTGCTGACGAGGTCATCGACTACCTGAACGCCAAGGGCGAGAAGGTCGGTATCATCAAGGTTCGCCTGTACCGTCCTTGGGTGTCCTCCGCTCTGCTGAAGGTCCTGCCCAAGACCGCCAAGAAGGTGGCTGTGCTGGACCGCACCAAGGAGCCCGGCTCTCTGGGCGAGCCCCTGTACCTGGATGTTGCCGCTACCCTGCGTGAGGCTGGCCTGAACGATATCGTTCTGACCGGCGGCCGCTACGGTCTGGGCAGCAAGGACACTCCCCCGTCCTCCATCTTCGCTCTGTTCAAGGAGCTGGAGAAGGATCAGCCGAAGGAGCGTTTCACTCTGGGTATCACCGATGACGTCACCTTCCTGTCCCTGCCCGAGGTCAAGCCCGCTCCCATCACCGCAGCTGCTGGCACCAAGGAGTGCAAGTTCTGGGGTCTGGGCGGCGACGGCACCGTCGGCGCAAACAAGAACTCCGTCAAGATCATTGGCGACCATACCGACAAGTATGTTCAGGCATACTTCCAGTATGACTCCAAGAAGACCGGCGGCGTGACCATCAGCCACCTGCGTTTCGGCGACAAGCCCATCCGCAGCCCCTACTACATCAACCAGGCTGACTTCGTGGCCTGCCACAACCCCGCTTACATCCACATGGGCATGAAGATGGTCCAGGATGTCAAGCCCGGCGGCGTGTTCATGATCAACTGCCAGTGGTCCGATGAGGAGCTGGGCCAGCACCTGAACGCCGAGGCAAAGAAGTATATCGCTGACAACAACATCCAGCTGTATACCATCAATGCTATCGATAAGGCTATCGAGATCGGCATGGGCAAGCGCACCAACACCATCCTGCAGTCTGCATTCTTCAAGCTGGCTGACGTCATGCCTATCGATGACGCCATCAACTTCATGAAGCAGGCCGCTCAGAAGAGCTACGGCAAGAAGGGCCAGGACGTCGTTGAGATGAACTGGAAGGCCATTGACGCTGGCGTTGACGCTATCCACAAGGTAGACGTGCCCGCATCCTGGTCCAACCCCGAGGCTGATCCCGCACCCAAGGCTCTCACCGGCCGTCCGGAGCTGGTCAAGCAGATCCGTGACGTCATGGAGCCCATTGCCCGTATGGACGGCGACAGCCTGCCTGTCTCCTCCTTCGTGGCAAATGCAAACGGCGAGTGGGAGCAGGGCGCTTCTGCATACGAGAAGCGCGGCACCGCTGTCAACGTCCCCGAGTGGGATGCTGCAAAGTGCGTTGGCTGCAACCAGTGCGCATTCGTGTGCTCTCATGCAACCATCCGTCCCTTCCTGCTGACCGCTGACGAGCTGGCAGCTGCTCCTGCCCAGACCAAGAGCCGCGATAACAAGCTGACCCCCGAGTACAAGTTTGTTATGGCTGTTTCTCCGCTGGACTGCATGGGCTGCGGCGAGTGCGTCACCGTCTGCCCCACCAAGGCTATCACCATGGTTCCTCAGGACAGCCAGGCCGATCAGCAGGCAGTCTTTGACTACTGCGTGGCCAACATCTCCAAGAAGGCTACCAAGATGGCCGATGACACCGTTATGGGCTCTCAGTTCAACCAGCCCCTGCTGGAGTTCTCTGGCTCCTGCGCAGGCTGTGCCGAGACCTCTTACGCTCGCCTGATCACTCAGCTGTTCGGCGAGAAGATGTACATCTCCAACGCTACCGGCTGCTCCTCCATCTGGGGCGGCACCGCTTCCATCTCTCCGTACACCGTCAACAAGGACAGCGGCCATGGTCCTGCATGGTGCAACTCCCTGTTCGAGGATAACGCAGAGCATGGTCTGGGCCTGTACATCGGCCAGAAGACCATCCGCGAGAACCTGATCAAGGAGATCGCAGAGGTTGCTGGTTCCGACAAGGCTTCTGCTGAGCTGAAGGCTGCTTACGAGCAGTTCATCGCAACCAAGAACAACACCAAGGCCAACGACGAGCCCGCAAAGGCCCTGATCGCTGAGCTGGAGAAGGCTGCTGCTGCCGGCTGCGAGAAGTCTGCAGAGATCCTGAAGAGCAAGCAGTACATCGCCAAGAAGTCCGTCTGGATCTTCGGCGGCGACGGCTGGGCATACGACATCGGCTTCGGCGGTCTGGATCACGTTCTGGCTTCCGGCGAGGATGTCAACGTGATGGTCTTCGATACTGAGATGTACTCCAACACCGGTGGACAGGCTTCCAAGGCCTCCAACATCGGCGAGGTCTGCCAGTTCGCTGCTGCAGGTAAGGAGATCAGCAAGAAGAGCCTGTCCGAGATCGCTATGACCTACGGTTACATCTATGTTGCTCAGATCGCTCTGGGCGCTAACATGAACCAGGCTGTCAAGGCTATTGCCGAGGCTGAGGCTTACCCCGGCCCCTCTCTGATCATCGGCTACGCTCCCTGCGAGCTGCACGGTGTCAAGGGCGGCATGACCAACTGCCAGAACGAGATGAAGAAGGCAGTCGAGGCTGGCTACTGGAACCTGTTCACCTTCAACCCCGCCAACAAGGCTCAGGGCAAGAACCCCTTCACCCTGACCTCCAAGGCTGTGGACAACGAGAAGTATCAGGCTCTGCTGGCAAACGAGACCCGTTACAGCCGTCTGACCCGCGCCTTCCCCGAGCGTGCTAAGGAGCTGTTCGCTCGCAACCAGGAGGTTGCAAACGACCGCTACGAGCACCTGACCCGTCTGGTCGAGCTGTACAAGTAAGCTGTTTTTAAGCAGCGGCAGAGACACCAAATGAACCAGCGGCCCCTGCTCTTTCCCGTGTGAAGAGCGGCAGCCCCGCATCGGCGGTTACTGCGCAATGCAGCGGTGCGGAACTGTGGAATTTGCCTTTGCCGTGCACAGAACAGGCTGAACGTTTTGCCCTGTACCTGACAGAACGGTCGAAAAACCTGATTTCATTCCCCTCCTTTTGCGCAGGGGCTTGAGATACCAAAGCGCCCGCGAGGACCCTTGAGAGCACACCCCGCGTGTGTCAGGAGCATAAGGTCTGCGTGCAGATACCTTGCTCCGCCTGCGGCATAAGACCTGCCTTGCAGGGATCTTGCCCCAGTGAAAAAACTGCATCAGTTTTTAGCGCCCCGCTCACCGCAAGGTGACCGGGGCGTATTTTTGTGTAAATGAAACTATAAGCCCGGAGCGTCTGCGGACGCTCCGGGCTTATATATTGACGAAATAAAAGTTATTTGTTCGTCACAAATTCAATTTTGACGTTCATCCCCATACCAGCCGCAAGGCGCTGCAAGGTGCGCAGAGAAGGGTTTGCATTCCCTCGTTCCAGTTTGCTGATATCGGCCTGTGCAATGCCGGTGCGCTCTGAAAGCTGTTTCTGGGTCAGACCGCTTTCCTTCCGGGCATCGATCATAGCTTGCGCAATGGTAAGCTCCGGCTGAAGAGCATCCCATTCAGCCTTAAAAGAAGGCCGCTGTAATTGTTCATTCAAATAATTCCGAAAATCACTCATGAGGAACTCTCCTTTCGATAAAAATAGTCCGCACGATATTTTTGCGCCAGTGCAATTTCCTCCGGCGGTGTTTTTTGTGTCTTTTTGACAAAGCCATTTGTCAGGATGATCTGATGCCCGACTACGAAGAAATATAAAATGCGCGTTATGTTGCTGCTTTGCTTGGCACGCAATTCAAAAATGCCATCTCCCAATGATTTGGAATAAGGCTCCCGCAGTTGTGTGCCATTGGTTTCCAATAGGGAGATCGTGCCTAAAAGCTTTGCCAGCATTTTGTCGTCCAGTGTATCCAGAAAATCACGAACCGGGCAGCTGCCGTCTGCTTTATAATAAAAATTTACTTCAAAAGCAGACATTTTCAGCATCCTTTCCGTTTGGTGGTATCCTACTATTATAATATAGGATAAAACCAATATTGTCAAGAAAATTTTTTATCACAAAATCTTCCAGAATTTTCCGCTTCCTTTTTACAGTTTCTTCATAGCTTCTTAACGAAATGAATTGTGAAAGCTGTTATACTTTTGCCATGGGAAGCGGGGCCGCAACCACTTCCCAAGTAACATGATTCCTCCTCACACCAAGGCAATATCCAAACAAAACGCCCTTTCCGACGCGCCGCAACGTCGGAGAGGGCGTTTTGTTTCTGCCGTCCGGAACATGTAAAGGCTTTGCAGGCGGCAAATAAAATTGCTGTAAATGCATGGTTTAGGGTTGACCCTGTTTTTTTGCGGCGCTATAATAAAAAAGGATATAGCCAGTGCAGCGCCCGGCGCGGGTGCTGCGGCTGTGGAATTTACGAAAACTGGGAGGTGAACGCAGGACAATGGACCCTGATCATAGTCGAAGTAGATCCACCGATGCGGTAGATCGGACAACAAAAAGTACTGCGTTCGCCTTTTTGCATCCGGCGGCTTAAAAAGCCCCCGGCATAGGAAAGGCGCGGCTTTGCGTGCGCGGAAACGGCTGCATTTGCGGCATTCCGGCACCGGGCGGCGCGTTTTTTGTTTCCCGACCTGCTGCATCCTCCGGCGCGGAGAAAGCCCTCCGTGCCGTATAGTGCCCAGAGGAGGTAGCCCATGGATATGGAAGAAAAGAAGCTGGAAACCAACACGGAACAGAACCTGCCGGTGCAGGAACTGCCCGCCGATATCCCCGCCGAGGTGCGTCAGAAGCTGGCGGAGGATCTGAACGAGGAAGCCACCGAGGATCTGAAGCAGGATATGCGGGAGGCAGAGCGGGAGGAAGCCAATGACGAAGAGGTCAAGGCAAACCCCGAGATGCTGACCAAGAGCCGTCTGCTGAAGCTGCTGATCAAAAAGCAGTACGTCAAGCTGCGCGAAGTGACCGAGGAAGAGCAGCCCGCCGACCTTGCCGAGCTGCTGGAAGAGCTGGACGAGAACAACCGTCTGGTGGTGTTCCGTCTGCTGAAAAAGGAAGTGGCCACCGAGGCCTTTGCCTATATGTCCGACGAAGCCCGGGACGATCTGGTGAACGCCTTCTCGGACGTGGAGCTGGTGAGCGCCATCGAGGAAATGAGTCTGGACGATGCCGCCGACCTGCTGGAAGATATGCCCGCGGGTGTGGTCAAGCGGGTGCTGGAAAAATCCTCCCGGGAGACCCGCGAGAGCCTGAACAAGCTGCTGAACTACCCGGAAAGCTCTGCCGGCAGCCTGATGACCCCGGAATATGTGCGTCTGCGCATGGATATGACGGTGGAACAGGCCTTTGCAGCCATCCGCAAACAGGGCGAGAATGCCGAGACCGTCTACACCTGCTATGTGGTGGAGAGCAACCGGCTGCAGGGCGTTGTCTCTGCCCGCAATCTGCTGTTGGCAGACCCCAAGACCCCCATCACGGAGATCATGGAGGACAATCTGGTCACCGTGAAGGTCACCGATGATCAGGAGTTTGTGGCGCGTGAGATGCAGCGCTACGACTTTACCGCCATGCCCGTTCTGGACAACGAGGGAATGTTCGTAGGCATCATCACCATCGACGATGCCATTGACGTTCTGACCGACGAGAGCACCGAGGATATGCAGAAGATGGCCGCCATTCTCCCGGATGACGACGCCACCACCTACTTCGGCACCAGCGTGTGGACCCACGCAAAGCAGCGCATCCCTTGGCTGCTGATTCTGATGCTGTCCGCTACCTTTACCGGCATGGTCACCACCCACTACGAGGAAGCCTTTGTCAGCCTGCCGCTGCTGGTCTCCTTCATGCCCATGCTGATGGATACCGCCGGTAACTGCGGCAACCAGATCAGCACCCTGATGGTGCGCGGTCTGGCACTGGGCGAGGTAGAACCTGCCGACTTTATGCGGGTGCTGGCCAAGGAGCTGCGGGTGTCTGCCATCGTGGGCGCAGTGCTGGGCATCGTGAATGGCCTGCGCATCTACCTGATGTACACCTTCCTCTTCCCCGGCCAGTATGCCAACGTGATGGGCTACGCCATCGTGGTCAGCGTGTCGCTGTTCTTCAGTGTCATTCTGGCAAAGCTGGTGGGCGGTATGCTGCCGCTGGCCGCCAAGAAGCTGGGCGCCGACCCGGCCATCATGGCGACCCCCTTCATCACCACCATCGTGGACGCCTGCAGCCTGATCCTCTACTTCCAGATCGCACAGCTGGTGTTCCGCAATATGATGTAAAGAATAAAGCAATGCCGGACGGTCTGCGGACCGCCCGGCATTTTTTGCATCCAACCCTTTGGCGCATTTGCCCAAAAGGACGGCAATATTTTATATGCTCTGTCAATTGACACACCACGGGTGTGATGGTGTAAAATGATAAAAGAGGTCGTTTGAGTTCCAGTACGTTGGATAGAACCTGTATTTTTGTTACCGGAGATGTATCATGAAAAAGACAAGACGCTTTGTAGCACTTTTACTGGCCGCGGTGCTGGCCTTGGCATTGTTCACCGCCTGCGGCGCAGCAGAACAACCTCAGTCTGCCATTGGCAAGGTATACGAAGATTGGTTTGTAGAGCAAATCAACAGCAAGCGGCCGGGCAAACCGGTACAAAAAGTTGACGTCAAACACTCGGAGATGAGGACTGCTCTAGCGAAAATCAGCGAGGACGGGAAGTTCAAAGCCAGAGACGGCGGGGATCATGAGGCGAACGGGTACGGATTTGGGGAGAGCTGGTATTGGATGATCCTCTCAGACCGGGATGCTTCGGCCGATAAAACTGTTGATGCAGTTGTGCTGACCCCGGAAAATCTGACGCAGTACGGACCTGCTTACTTTGTTGATAAAAAGCAGCTGTCCCGGATCGATGAGTATGATATTGTCACCCGTGTTATGGATGACAAGACCTACGTTGCGGTGTATCTCCACTTAGAGGAAGCGAAAAGCTGACCCCTGCGCCGCTGCATACCCTAGTGTGCGCCGCTGCTAAGGCATAAAATATGGTTTTATAAGCCCTCTCAGGCACTTTGTCTGCCCGAGAGGGCTTATTTTTGCATCCAACCCTCTCAGTCTGCTCCCGATGGTCGCCGCAGCGACTGAGAGGGTTCAGCTGGGATAAAAACAGTGTGGAAAATCACCGTTTGTGTCCGTTTTCCACACCGGGTTTTTCTCCCCGGCGGTTTGTGGAAAACTGCCCGGGGCAAAATTCCAGATTGGAGAAAAGCAAACCCGTAAGCCGGAGTAAACTGTAAAAACAAAAGAAAAACCTTCGACTTTCTTTTTTATAAAAGGCAGAATGTCCACATTTTAGCCCACAAATTTCCAGAATGCGGCGGCATCCATTACGGCTTGTATAGGGCTTTCCTCCACTGGATGTGGAAAACTATGTGGAAAAGGTGGAAAACATCGTTGGAAACTGCGCTTCTTTTTCACAAAAACGGTGGAAAACCCGGTGGAAAAAGTGAAAAGTTCATTCCAGAACGGATAGTCCATACAATTTTCGGTTGTCGTTTTGGGACTTAAAACCCGCATGAATGCTGTGCTTTTCCCGCCTTTTCCACACGCCGGCGGCTTCGGTGTGAAAAAACTGCGCGTGCAGCCTGTCTGCCGGGAAAGAAAGCGCAGTTTCAACGCCTTCCGCGTGGATTTTCTTGAATGCGGGGGCCTGTCATGGTAAAATAGGGGTAACATGAAACTGGCGGGGCATCCCGCAACGGAGGCGAAACACATGAACAACTGGCTGAATAAGCTGGAGCGCAAGTATGGCCGCTACGGCATCCCGAACCTGACCAATATTCTGGTGGCGGGGCAGATCTTAGTGCTGGCCATCGAGCTGTTTGTTGACCGCACCATTCCCTTCTGGCTGGGGCTCAGCCGCAGCCTGCTGCTGCAGGGGCAGGTCTGGCGGGTGATCAGCTTTATATTCATCCCCTTTTCTGGTGGCAGCATCCTTAGCGTGGTGCTGGGCATCTACTTCACATGGTTCATTGGCACGGCGCTGGAACGGGAGTGGGGCGATTTCCGCTACACGGTGTATCTGCTGTCTGGCGTGTTGGGCACGGTGCTGGGCTGTCTGCTCACCGGCGTGACCGCCAGTACCTACTGCCTGTCTCTTTCGCTGCTGCTGGCTTTTGCCATGCTGTACCCGGAGGTGCAGCTGCTGCTCTTCTTCGTCATCCCCATCCGGGTGAAGTACTTCGGCGTTTTCGCGGCAGTGCTGTGGGTGTTCAGCTTTCTGGGCGCATCCCTGCCCGGCAAGCTGGACTACCTGCTGTCCATGCTCAACGTCTGGCTCTTCTTTGCCCCCATGGTCTACCGCTCCCTCCGCGCATGGGTGCGCCGGGAGCAGTGGAAGAGGAAGAATAGAAGGTAAATCCTCCCGTGAAAATGCGTTTGGAGCGCTCCGCAGACGCTCCGGTATTCCGAAATATAAAATAAATCTTACCGTCTCACAAAAGGAGTATCCCCATCATGATGCTGGACCGCATGGAAGGCAACGCAGAACTGAAAACCAGCGTGCAGCAGATGCTGGCCACCCGGCGGCTGACCCATAGCGTGCTGCTGGTGGGCGAAGCCGGTCTTGGCACCGGCTTTGCCGCCCGCTGCATCGCCGCCGACTACCTCTACCCGGCAGGCGGTGCCGCAGCTGAGGCGCTTTTGCGCGGCGAATGCTGCCGCGCCGTGGCAAAAGCCGGTAAGCGCGACAGCGGCACGGTGGAGACCGGCATCGTGCGGGAAGCCATCTCGGTGTCCGGCATGGGCAGCGGCGGAAAGTATCTGGTGGGTCAGGTCACCGCCATGCGCAGCGAAATTTTCAACACCAGCCTTTCCGCCGAGGGGCGCGCGGTGCTTTTGTACCATGTGGAGCGGATGAACGAGGAATCCGCCAACGCTCTGCTGAAGGTGATGGAAGAGCCCCCGGAGGGGGTGCTGTTCCTGCTCACGGCGGATTCGCTGGCCAGCGTGCTGCCCACCATCCGCAGCCGCTGCGTCAGCTTTGCGGTGGCACCGGTGTCCCCCGCCGACTGCACCCGCTACTGCGCGGCGCAGGGCGTGGACAAAAAAACAGCTGCACTGTACAGTGAGCTGTTCGATGGTCATATTGGCACGGTGCTGGCGGTCGCCCGGGACGAAGCCCGCGCCGCACAGGTGGAAAAGGCGCTGGAACTTGCCCGTGCCGCTGCCACCCGGGATAGCTATACCGCCGCCGTATTGCTTGCCGCCTACGAAAAGGACAAGGCTGCCGCAGCCGCCCTGCTGACCGATTTCCGCGCCGTGGCAGCGGCAGGTCTGCGCAGCAGCCCCCGCGCCCCGGTGCAGGGCACACAGGCGCGGCAGGCGGTACGTCTGGCAGACGCCGCATTGCAGCGGCTGGGCGCACAGGTGAACCCCAAGGTGGTGCTCTCGGTGTTCGCGGCAAAGCTGCGCACCCTTTAAAAATAACGAAACAACAAGAAACCCCTCCGGCGCTTGCGGTACACCGGAGGGATTTCTTGTTTGGGGTATTGCTTTGGTG
>OHHL01000543.1_pt1 | contig 13028 bp, 9 predicted proteins | sample 1568031 | NCBI WGS metagenome assembly OHHL01 (sample SAMEA3879513, study PRJEB24766) | human gut metagenome | biome: human-associated habitat; feature: feces | place: USA | collected 1985/1987 | reverse complement strand
TTGCCTTCTGCTTCCAACTTCTTCTGCAGAGCCTTGGCTTCCTCCTCGGGGAAGCCGACTTCCTTGCAGCCGTGGCAGTTGATGATGAAGACCTTGCCGGAAGTCAGGGAGCCGATGACCTCTTCGGATTTCAGTTTTGTCATTAACATAAGTGTTCGTCCCCCTTACTTCTTCTTCAGCAAGGGCATGACCAGGCCCTTGGCAGCGTTGATCTTGGAAACCAGAGGAATCTTGGAAGAGCAGATGTACTCACAGCACTTGCAGGAGAAGCAGTCCATCACGTTCAGCTTCAGCAGGGTCTCCGCGTCACCCAGCTGGGCGTACTTGTAGATATCCAGAGGCGCCAGCTCCATGGGACATACGTCCATGCAGCGGCCGCACTTGATGCATTCTTTCTCCTCGGTGTGATCGGCGGCAATGGCGATAATGCCATTGGAGCCTTTGATAATGGGCACATTGGTGTCCTTGATGGGAGCGCCCATCATGGGGCCGCCCATTTTCAGCACCACGTCGTCGCCGGTGATGCCGCCGCAGTGATCGATGATCTCCTGCACGTTGGTGCCGAGCTTGACGATGTAGTTGCCGGGATTGCGGATGAACTCGCCGGTGACGGAGACCACACGCTCCACCAGAGGCAGACCCTTCTGGATGGCGTCGGAAATGGCCTTGGCAGTGGAGGTGTTGCTCACCACACAGCCAACGTCGGCGGGCAGCTTGCCGCTGGGAACCTGACGGCCCATGACCTTCTTGATGAGCATTTTTTCAGCGCCCTCGGGGTACTGGGTTTTAGCGGCGCAGACGCGGATATTGTCGTAAGGCGCGACCTTTTCTTCCATCAGGGCGATGGCGTCGGCCTTGTTGTCCTCAATGAGAATGACGCCCTCCGGCGCGCTGACGGCCTTCATCATAGCCCGGAGACCGAACACGATGTCGTCGGCAAATTCCAGCATGACCCGATGGTCGGCGGTCAGGTAAGGCTCGCACTCGGAGCCGTTGATCAGCACGGCATCAATGGGCTTGCCGGGCTTCAGCTTGACATAGGTGGGGAAGGTGGCGCCGCCCATGCCCACAATGCCCTTCTCCTTGACGATCTCGATGATCTCGTCGGGGGTCAGCTCTTCCAGGGGCTTGTTGGGGACTACGGACTCGTGCAGGGTGTTCTTGCCGTCGTTCTTGATGACGACGCTCATGACGCCGGGGCCTTTATTGGGATGGGTATGGGGTTCTACCGCGATGACCGTGCCGCTGACGCTGGAATGCACGGGGGCGCTGATGAAGCCCGCCTGCTCGCCGATGAGCTGACCCACCTTCACGGTGTCGCCGGGCTGAACCACGGGGTTCGCCGGTGCGCCGATGTGCATGGCCAGAGGAATGATAACGGTATCGGGTTCGGGGAATTTCTGAAGCGCGAGGTGCTCCGTGAACTCCTTATTCTCCGTGGGATGGACGCCGCCGTAGAAGCCCTCGTACCGCTTGGCACGCGCCTGGGCTACGTAAGCCTTGATCTCGTCCACATTGGTCACGGAGTAGTCCCGCAGCTGAATGGGCTGATCCAGAAATTCCTTGGTACGACCCTGCTTTTCCAGGCGCTGGTAAATCTTTTCCCATGCGCAGTCCTTCTTGGGGTCGATCTCGCATTTGCCGTTCTTCGCGCCGCCGCACTGGCCGTTGACCAGACTCTTGGAGCAGTCCACGATGGGGCAGATGCCGCCGGTGACGTTCAGATAGCACTGGGCGCAGGCGCCGCAGGTCTTCTTCGTCAGGGCCATGCCATGATGGCCGGTGTAATTGAGGGAATTGGTTGCCGTAAACACGGGAACGGACTCCAGATCCGCCACGGTCTGCACGCCCAGACCGCAGGAAATGACGACCACGTTCTCAGTGCCTTCGGGTACGATACCTGCCAGCTTCTTCTCGGTCTGAACCTTATTGCACAAGAAGTCCACTTTTACCGTACCGGTGATGTGCTTGCCCTGCTCCTCGGCAATGGCCGCAAAGCTGCCGCACTCCGGCTCTTCGGTCGTGTTGAACTCCTTGAAGCACTTGTTGCAGGCGACAACAAAGAAGTTATCCTTCCCGGCAAGCAAGCCTTCCAGCTCATCCCTGTTTTTCAACACATACTTGGTATAGTCCACCAAATACCACCTTCTTATCGTTTTGTTGTCCGTTTATACGCAAACGACCACCATTGGATTATACCATACGCTCCATGCAAATGTCCAGCATTTTCCCATCTTTTTTCAGCAATTTCCCTTATTTCTCCTTTATTAGTTAGCGTTTGCTAACTTCTGCAGGCGGGCATTCCGGCACTCAGGCCGGAACCACGCGATTCAAAAACGTGCTTTGACTCCCCCTGTCGGAAGAACCAAAGCACGTTAAAGCGGGATTTTCCCACTGTCTCAATATTTTTTGCCGAAATACAGCTTGAATGCCAGGGTCATCAGACTGACCAATAAGACTGTTACCAGCAGCGTAAGGCTGACGGTCATGCTGAAATAGCCCGCCACGATAACCGCCGCCAGTCCCAGAATCAGGGTTGCCCGCATGGCCTCACACAGCGCCTTGGCCACAATCTGTGCCTGACGCTCGTCGCTCTCCTTAATATACAGCTTTTTCAGCTTTTTCTCGTCCTTGAGGGCGCGCAGGTTCCGGATCAATCCGGTCAGCAGTTCGTCGTTCAGAGCCGGGTCTTCTCCGCTCTGAAGTACGAATGTCCGGAATCCCAGCCGGTAGCCCTCTTCGCAGCAGGCCAGTACGGTTTCCGGGGTCAGACGGTAGCGTTCTGCCAGACGATTGCTGCGTCGAATGCCGCAGTAGCGGCAGTCGTTGCGGCAGTAATTGCTGATTTCGATCAGCCCCCGAACGAAAACTCCGTTTCCGAAATGCACACGGGCGACCTCGCGGGCCGCCCTGTGCAGGTATTCTCTCTCTTCGGGGGACGCATCGGTCAGCAGAAGGCGCAACTCTTCCGGGGAAAGGGTGCGGTTGCGTTTCAACTGATCGACGAGCTCTTTCATAGCCCCGTCGGATTTAGCGTTTAGCCAGTTCCTTCGCGAATTGCCGTTTACCGGCATCGTGCAGGTTGTGGGTGCTGGGACCCGTGATACATCCGCCTTCGCAGGCCATGACCTCGATGAACTTGGCCGGGGCTTTGCCCGATTTGGCATAGGCGCGGAGCAGGGATACGTTTTTCTTGTTCAGGTTGGAGACCTGGATGCCTTCGACCTGCGGCCGGTTGTTGTCCGTCAGGAAGAGCTGTACGGCGCCCATCACGCCTCCGGCCTGTGCGAAGCCGTGGGCGGCCCGGGTCGAAACGAACGGAATGGGGAACGGATCGGTGGTTGCGACTTCGATACCCAGGCCGTCGAAAATGGAGTTGATCTCCTCGAAGGTCATCACGAAATCGACGCATTCGTCGCGGCGTGCCTCCTTGCGTTTGGCTACGCACGGGCCGATGAAGACCACTTGCGCGTCGGGGTGTTTCTCCTTGGCGATCCGCGCGGCGTAATACATCGGCGATCCGGTGCTCGAAATGAAGGGCTTCATCTCGGGGATATGCTTGTTGGCCAGTTCGACCCACGAAGGACAGCAGGAGGTGGTCATGAACGCCTGTCCCTCCTCAATTTTCTCTTCGAGTTCCGCACCTTCATTGCGGATGGTTTCCATGGCGCCCTGCGCTACTTCGATCACGTCCTCGAAACCGATGGCCTTAATCGCGCCATATACTTTTTCCGTGGGGGCGTTGTATTGTCCGAGAATGGCCGGAGCGACGACGGCGACCATCTTTTCTCCTTCGCGCAGACGCTGCAGCACGTCGAACACCTGCGAAATTTCGAAGATCGCTCCGAACGGACAACTGTTGATGCACTTGCCGCAGTAGATGCATTTGCTCTCATCGATATGCTCCACGCCGCGTTCGTCCTTGGTAATCGCCTTTACGGGGCAGGCCTCTTCGCACGGTACGGGCATATAGACGATGGCATGGTAGGGGCAGTTGCTGTGGCAGATGCCGCAACTGATGCAGAGATCGTGGTTGATGACCGCTTTGCCGGCACGATTGAATTCGATGGCGTTTTTCGGGCAGTTGGTGGCACAGGCCCGGGCCACGCAACCTTTGCAGAGGTTGGTGATCTCGTAGTTGGTCTGCACGCACGACGAGCAGGCTTCGTCGATTACGCAGAGAATATTGTCTTTCTGCTGCTGCCCTTTGCGCTCCAGGGCTTTGCGGGCATATTCGGACAGCGGGGTGAGTTCGTCGGTTTCGTCGGACATGTCGAAACCCATCAGCGGGAAAGATTTGTATTTCCACACGGCGCGCTCCTTGTGTACGCAGCAGCGACCCAAAACCCGTGAGGTACGGGGACTCAATTCGATCGGCAAGCGGTCGATTCGCTCGACGAGCTGGTTGTCTTTCCACAATTTGATGAGATTGGTCAGCAACTTGTGTCTGACAATCATTACGTTATTGGTAAGAGGCATGTCGGAATAATAGAATGTTAAACGAAATTTCCGTCGCAAAGATAGGTTATTACCCGTATGTTCACAAACAAATAAGTATAAAAAAGAGAGTAAATATTATTTTCGGATAATTTTGATTTTCAAATTTTATATAATATATTGCAATACACATGAACGGCATTTATGTTTTGACCATCTAATCCTAAATATTATGCTTATGAAAAAATTATTACTATATATTTTAATTGGTGGTATCTTGTTAATCGGCACTTATGGTTGTGCTAATTATGAAGAAGATTTGTTGGACGAAATTTCGCCGAAACAAATGTTAGCTACTGTTACGACCGAAATTGAGTTGGCGGATGCGGTGTATCATAGAGACACAGTCTTGGATCCGGCCGCAGAATGATCCGTACAGGCTTGAGAACTTTCAGCAGGCGTACGACAATATAGTATCGGGTGAATCGAAAATTGTCAGGGCATCTGATGAGTTTGCAGCAAGCGCGCGGAGTGTGCGAAAAGAATTCTCAGCAACTGCCAAAACGCAGTTGAAACTGAAAGCTACCCACTATGCCTTGAAAATTTTTCCAAAAACGGAAGAGGAACAACGAAGCCTTGAACTGGACGAGCAGATCAAGATCGCGTATACGCCTTTCAATTATACGTCATTACCTGATGAGGCGACCCAGAGTCTTGTGTTTTCGAAATCCCGGACACAGTTTTGCGAGGAAGATGAGGAGAGGCGTTATTCTGTGACTTACGAGGGCGGTATGATTAAGGATGGACCAGTGGAGCCTGTGACAATTATATTGCCTGTATTATATGCCGTTTGGCCTGTCGAAAAAACGTTCCCTGTTGAAATGGATTTTGAAATCCTTTATGAAGTTTTCCTCCCTAAATATATTACTCTTGGTGAGAATGGATTGAGTGCGGAGGCAATACAAATTTTGGAGCAAGAAGCCATTGCTTTGGCTTTAGATGAAGAGAGACATTTACCAGGTGGATTCCCGCGCGGAAAAGTACTATGTTACGATACTCATTTAAAGCGTTATGTACCGCTAGAGAATCTAAAAATCCGTTTTACACTGGGTTCGAATATTGAGGAGGTTTATACAGACAAAACTGGATATTATGCTATCAACAATAAATTGATCGACAACCAGGCAACGGTAAGTTTTGTTTTTCAGCACGAAAAATGGACGATTGTCAAGGGTTCTGAGGAAGGAGGACGGATAGAGGAAATAAAGGGAATTTATGGAGAATTAAGAAGTGGTAAAGATTTGAACTTTAATATTAACTCTTCTTCGGCTCCGGATCCCCGCTACGAAATTCATCGTGCAGTCAATTTTTATCATTATGGCGAACACGATTTTATAATTTCTACTTTTGTTAATAACAGAATATCAATAGTTGCATTAGCCGTTGATCCTGGTGGGTGGCAAGGCCGATTTAATTATTGGCCGACTTCTGTGGGGAGAATGCCTTTTATACAAGTTGGCAATTGTAACAGGAATAATCATCCGAGACTAATAGGAACCACTTTGCATGAATTGGGACATTATTGTCAATTTCATTTGCGTGGCGGCACATTCAGTGCGTACGATGGTACTTGGAATATATTGCTCGAAAGTTATGCTTCTTATGCCGGATGGCATATGGGAGAAGCATATTATTTAAATCAGGGTTGGAAAAAAACATCTCTAAACTCGGATATAACAGGTCAAGCAAGGCAAGAATGGGATTATCAAAATACAACCAATAATTATTATACTCCTTTGTTTGTCGATTTGGTGGATGATTACAACCAGGGTGTTGGCTATCCTTCTCGCTGCTACGATCAAATTAAGATGCCTCAATTCGTGGTGAATTTGTTTGGAGCCTATAGAACCTGGAATGATTTTGAAAGTGCACTTCGTAAGTATACAGGGTCATATTTTACAGAAAATCAAATAAATGAATTTCTTTTTTACGAGCGTAGCTGGCTTCAACGTAACGGTTATATATAAAAATGGGTTTATGAGGAAATTCTTATTTTTTGCGTTGTCGGCGATATTTACCGCAGGGACTCCGGCAGGTTGCAATACCGATTACAATGCAATCAGTTATTTTGTGTGGGTCAACGACAGCGATCATAAGATCACTCTTTTCGTAGAATCCGATTTAGGGTGTGAGTTCAAAAATGAAGTGATACTGCCTGGAGAAAGTTTTACTGCGATGGATAATGGTATGGGTGTTTGCCCCGTTCCTTCAAGTTACATTTGGAAAATGACGATTATTTTCGACGATGGGAGGCTTGGATTCACTTATGGTGTCCGTTATTACCAGGACGACGGTCGGTCGTACCCTCCGAATTACGACGCACATTACGACCCTTCGATCGATGATAATTATGTATTCGAGGATTTGAGGGGTAACGGTCGTCAACCTAAAGAGCGTTGGACTTATGTCTTCACCAATGCCGATTACGATGCGGCGGAGGCGATGGTCCCGTTCGAGTAAATAGTTTGTGGCTCTGAAAAACGAACGCCTCCCGAATCTGAAATTCGGGAGGCGTTCGTTCGATGGCGGCCTGTCTTTTGGCTCTAACGATCCAGCTCTTGGAAGAAGCTCTGGAAATCGGCCATGAAAACGTCCTTGCCCCGCAGTACTTCCCGCTTGGCGAGCAGCTCCGAAAGGCGGATGTAGCCGATCACGTAATTGCCGTCCTCGCCCCGATATTGCTCGGTGATGCGGTCGAAGTGGAGGATTTTCAGTACGTCGGTTTCCGTGTATCGCACATAAACTTTCAGCTCCACGTCGGTCGTGTACTCCGGACGGTCGAGGTAGTGCTGTTTCTTGTATTCGTACCGGTAGTCGTGCTGACGGGCCATGATGTCGCTCAGGATCGACGAGGCGGTAGGCAGGCTGCCGGCGCCCTTGCCGAACATGAACTGGCGGTCGTAGCATTCGCCCCGGATCACCACGCCGTTGTATTCGTCATCGACGCTGTAGATGTATTTGCCGGGGGTGACGAATTCGGGCATGACGAACATCGTGAACTTCCGGTCGCTGACCTTGACCACTTGGGCGACCAGTTTGATCTTGACCCCTTTTTCGCGGGCGTACCGGATGTCCGAGTCGTGGATAGTCGAGATGCCGTAGGTGAAGATCCGGTCGGGATGGACATACACTCCGAGCGCGTGAACGGTAATGATGACTAATTTGAAGAGCGAGTCGTAGCCTTCGATGTCGAACGAAGGATCGCTCTCGGCGAATCCCAATGCCTGGGCCTGGGCCAGCGCCGCGTCGTAGGACTCCTGGTGGTCGAACACCCGCGAAAGGATGTAGTTGGACGAACCGTTCAGGATGCCTTTGACTTCGAGCAGCAGGTCGTTGTCGTAGTACTCCTCGAGGTTGCGGATCACGGGGATCGAGCCGCACGACGAGGCGTCGTACAGCAGTGCCACATTGTGTTTCTTTTGCAGGTCGATCAGCTCCGGCAGGTGGCGGGCGAGCATGGCCTTGTTGCCCGAAACGACGGGGATGCCTTTCTGGAGGGCCGCCTTGACGATTTTGTAGGAGGCCGCCGCATCGTCGATCACCTCCACGATCAGGTCGATCTCCGGATTGGAGAGGATCACTTCCGGATCGGTCGTGAAATAGGACGCGTCGATGCTGCGGGGTTTGTTCGACCGCACGCAGATCTTGACGATTTCCGCATGGGCGTTGCGGGATTTGCTGAGTACCTGGAAGATGCCTTGTCCGACTACGCCGAAGCCGAAAAGGCCGATTTTGATCTTATTCATGGGTTGGATGGATGAAAGGGTTGAGGATTCGGTTCAGTTGTTCGTGCTCGACCAGAAACCCGTCGTGTCCGAACGGGGAGTCGATCTGATGGTAGGTGCTGCGCGGCAGCATCCGGTGCAGCGCCTGCATTTCGGGCACGGTGAAGATGATATCGGTCGAAATGCCGACGACCAGACATTCGGCCGTGATTCGTTGCAGCGCCGCTGCCACGCCTCCGCGCTGGTAGCCGACGTCGTGCGTGTCGAAAGCGTTGAGGATCTTGTAATAGGAGTAGGCATTATAACGCCGGCAGAGCTTTTCTCCTTGGTACTGCTGGTAGGTGCAGGCCCGGTGAGAGGAGAAGTCGTCGCTCTCGTCCTGCTGCGAGAGGTCGTAGCCTTCCGGCCCCCGGTAAGAGAGCAGCCCGATAGCCCTCGCCGCCGCGAGTCCCTTCATGCCGGCGGTGGCGTAAGGTTCCCCGAAGGTCGAGTCGGCTTCGATGGCCATGCGCTGCGTTTCGTCGATGGCGATGCTCCAGGGCGACGCTTTGGCAGCCGTGGCGATCAGGACCAGCTTGCCGATCCGCTCGGGCTCCTGGACGGCCCATTCGACCGCCTGAAAGCCGCCGACGGAGCTGCCGACCAAGGTGTGGATGCGGTGAATGCCCAGAATGTCGGCCAACAGCCGGTGGGCCCGTACCATGTCGCGGATCGTCAGTTCGGGGAAATCCTTGTAATAGGGGCGTCCGGTCGCCGGATTGACGTGCAGCGGCCCGGTCGTGCCGTAGTGCGAGCCGAGGATGTTGGCGCAGATGATGAAATGCTCGGCGGGGTCGAGGAATTTGCCCGCCTCGACCGTGTGCGGCCACCACGAGGCCACGTCCGAATCGGCGGTCAGGGCGTGGCAGACCCAGATGACATTGTCGTGGGCCGCATTCAGTTTCCCGTAGGTGCTGAATGCGATCGTCAGTTCGGGCAGAATGCCTCCCCGCTCCAATTCGAAAGGTTGGTTATGACGGTATATATTCATTGTGTTTACAGTCGTTTTAATGCGTTGCCGATCTCTTCTTTCAGGTCGTCGATGTGTTCGATGCCCAGCGAGAAGCGCAGCATGTTGGGATAAACGCCCGAAGCGACCAGTTCGCGTTCGTTGAGCTGGGAGTGCGTCGTCGAAGCGGGGTGTACCAAGAGACTCCGGGTGTCGCCCACGTTGGCCAGGTGGCTGATGATCTCCAGGTGGTTGAGCAGCGAGGAAGCTTGCTCGGCCGACCCTTTGACGCGGAAGGTCAGTACGCCGCCGAAACCGTTGGTCAGGTACTTCTTGGCCAAATCGTGGAAAGGACTGCTCTTCAAACCGGGATAGTTTACGCTCTCGATCTTGGGGTGCTTCTCGAGCCATTGGGCCATTTCGAGCGCATTGTCCACCGATCGCTGTACGCGCAGCGAGAGGGTTTCGAGTCCTTGCAGCAGCAGGAAGGAGTTGAACGGACTCTGGCAGGCGCCCGTGTCGCGCAGCACTTCGCACCGTGCCCGTACGGCGAAAGCCTGGTCGCCGCAGTTTTCCCAGAAGTTGAATCCGTGATACCCTTCCGAGGGTTCGCTGATCAAGGGGTAGCGGCCGTTGCCCCAATCGAAGTTGCCGCCGTCGATAGCCACGCCGCCCATGCTGTTGCCGTGACCTCCGATCCATTTGGTCGCTGCGTGCAGCACGACATTGGCGCCCCATTTGATCGGCTGGCAAAGGTAGCCGCCGGCTCCGAACGTATTGTCGGCGATTACCGCGATGCCGTGTTTGCGGCCGATTTCGGCGATCGCCTCGAAATCGGGGATATTGAAGGCCGGGTTGCCGATCGTTTCGATGTAGATGGCCCGCGTACGGTCGTCGATGAGTGTCGAGATGCTCTTCGGGTCGTCCCCTTGTGCGAAACGGACCTCGATGCCGAGTCGGCGGAGCGTGTATTTGAACTGGTTGGTCGTTCCGCCGTAGAGGTAGGAGGTGCTTACGATATTATCGCCTGCCTGGGCGATGTTCGTGATGGCGAGCATTTGGGCGGCCATGCCCGATGCCGTCGCAACGGCTCCGGTACCTCCTTCGAGGGCGGCGATGCGCTCTTCGAAAACGGCGGTCGTGGGGTTGTTCAGGCGGGTGTAGATGTACCCCGGTTCCGTGAGGGCGAAAACGGCGGCGCTCTTTTCCGCACTTTCGAAGGTGTAGGCCACCGTCTGGTGGATGGGGACGGCGCACGATCCGGTCGCGGGATCGGCCTGTTGGCCTGCATGTACTTGCAGGGTTTCGAAACGGAGATTCTGTTTTTTCATGGTTTTGAAAGTTGATTTATGTTTTCGGGATTGTTACAAACAAAAAAATCCGGCTGAACCAGCCGGATTTAAGAGATACACGTACGACGAATCTTACACCCGGCATTTACACCTGCGCATCGACATCATCATACCCATCATCGAAACCGAAAGTCCGACGATCAGCGAGTAAGAATTATTGGATGTAATGCCGTTTTTCATGCGGGTAAAATACGGGTTTGTTATCGTATTGATGTCGTAAATATAGTTATTTTTCGTGAAATGGTGCTGTCGAGAGAAAAATATTTTACAATGCCATTATTCAGTCTGAAAATGCAATATTTGTAAATATAAGATTTTTTCTCGAGAATCCCTGTTTGTATAAAATGTTGAAAATTAGATCTATTTGTGGCCCGTTCCGTATTTGAAATTCTTAAATTAAGAATAGTTTAATTAAAAAATGTAGTTGAAAGTTTGATATTTGTGATATGTTAGATTTACTTGTTTGATATGTGATACTTAGGCAAATTATTTGCCGATGCAGAAAATATTAAAATAGCTTATATTATTGATGTCCAGATAATTGTGCGTGATATGAAGTGTGTCGGGGACATTCTGGGGACGGAATTTTGCTGGCCAAAAGAAAAAAAGATCAAATACAAAATCGCTTTTTACCCCATATCGGAGGTTATGTTTCCCAAAGATATGAAAGATAAATGTAATCCGCGCAAAAGGTCAATCATAGGAGTTTAGTCTGGTTTGTTGTATATCTATTCAAGTTCTAAACTAAACTTTCTTCACAACGTCGAAATGGCGGACATCGGTAGCAAGAATGCTCATCTCTTTTTCTTTTGGCCAGCAGCTTTTGTCATTTTGTTTTTAGTAAGTAGTTATTGATGCTAGACAGATTGATTTAGAAAAAAGGTTGTATCATTACAACCTTTTAGGTGTTTTTTGTATCTTTGTACTGTTTGTTGATAAATATGAATATGAAGTATCTTAATATAAAGAAAGCGTTGACTGCATGGCAGAATTTGCAGCCGCTGTCGGAGAAGGATAGGGAAAGGCTCAGTCGCCGTTTTACTGTGGATTTCAATTACAACAGTAATCATATTGAGGGTAATACGTTGACTTATGGCCAGACGGAAATATTGCTACTTTTCGGCAAGGTGATTGGGGAGGCAGACGTGCGTGACGTACAAGAAATGACTGCGAGCAACGTCGGCCTACGAATGATGACGGAAGAGGCTACGGTGAAGGGAATGCCATTGACGCAGAATTTTATCCGGACATTGCATAAAACCATATTACGAGAAGATTATACTGTTTATCGAGATTTGCCTGGTGGTATGCAGACGAGTTATGTGATTCATGCCGGCCAGTATAAGACTCGGCCTAACAGTGTTATCACCCGATATGGAGACAGATTCGAATATGCCTCACCCGAGGAGACTCCTGGATTGATGGGCGATCTGGTGGACTGGTATAATGCAGCAGAACAAGAAGGGAAACTATCTCCAGTAGAGTTGGCCGCACTGTTTCACTACCGTTATATCCGCATTCACCCTTTCGAGGACGGTAACGGTCGCATTGCCCGGCTGATGGTGAACTACATTCTGACTCGTCATGATTATCCGATGATTGTAGTCCGGAGCCGCAGAAAAAGTGAATATTTGGAAGCTTTGCATCAGACGGATCTCGAAGTAGGTCCTGTCCCCAGTGATGGAGCCCATGCAGGGATTAAGGATATCCGTCCTTTTTTGAAATATTTCAATGACTTGGTGGCTACGGAAGTGTATAATGATGTGCTGTTCGTGAGCGAGAGGAATGAGAATGTGTGGTGGTATGATGGAGAGCGGATTGCATTCCGAACACCCAATTATACAAAAATTCTGAACGCTATGCGAACTCAGCCCACGCTGACGCTTGCAGACATGAAAGATGAAACGGGTATCAGTATGACGGCTATTCAGAAGCTGCTGGATCAACTGATTTCCAAGAAATATGTGGAACGTGGAGAGAGGGATGGTAGCTGGAGAGTGTTTGTGTCGCAATAATTCCAAATTAAATAGACTTGAATTTATAACTTTTTGAGGCGGATTTCTCTTGCCCAAGTTTCAAAAGGCTATCGGTTACGTTACTTGCATGATTCGGCTGTAGACTTTGATGCTGATGTCTACTTATCTGTAGAATAAACAAAAAATAGATTACAATGTATCTTTCCATTCTTAGACTCTGGAATTTCAGGAAATATGCTGGTGCAGATAACAAACCGGGACTAGAAATTCATTTTCAGAAAGGCGTAAATGTGTTGATTGGTGAAAATGATTCCGGGAAAACAGCCATAGTAGATGCTATACGTTATGTACTGAGAACTCAAAGTGGAGAATTTATTCAATTTGAAGACAAAGATTTCTATCAAGATTCTGATGGAAACAGAAAAGATGAATTTAAAATAAACGTAAAAGAAAAAGGCAAGGTTAATGATAATACAGCAAAAATGCAGTC
>OHHL01000533.1_pt1 | contig 13191 bp, 5 predicted proteins | sample 1568031 | NCBI WGS metagenome assembly OHHL01 (sample SAMEA3879513, study PRJEB24766) | human gut metagenome | biome: human-associated habitat; feature: feces | place: USA | collected 1985/1987 | reverse complement strand
GAGCCTTTATTCTGCTTATTTCGTTTATGATACCCGCAGTCGCAGTAGGGGCCGCCGGAGGCGAGGGTGTATTCGCGCACGAAGTCGGACGCGCCGCCGGCGTCGCTCATGGTGTAGTCCAGACGGCACATGGCAGGCGTGAGATCCTTCCGGAACGAACCGGCGAACAGCGTCCACATCCCCATTGGCATTCCGGCATATTTCATAGTGTTGTCTCCCCTTCCGCAAATTCCAGCCGGACGATCTGCATCCGCATCATGCCGTCGCCGACTCTTGCCAGAAACCGATAGAAGCCGGGCACTGACGGGTCATTCAGGCTCTGGTAGCCCAGCATATAGCCCCGGCTCGACGCACGCAGACGCGGCGACCAGGCGGAAAGCTCCTTTTTTGCGTCGGAAACGGCGAAATACGCACCGACATCCTGAATTTCGGCGGTTTTGATCCACGTTTTGAGCATCAGGCGCACTGCTTTCTGATTCGCCGCGTCGAAGACGAGCCTGCCGCCAGGGAACGCTTCGGCCATGGCCTGCACAAGCGCCCGCACCTGCTCCGTCAGGAAATAGTAGAACACACCGGCGGCGAAGAAAACCGCGCCGCCCGACGCGTCAATGCGGCGGAACCAAGTGGTGTCGTTCAGGTCGCAGGCGATATTTTCCTCCCGCTCCCCTGCGGGCAGGAGCGCGTCGCGCACGGCGATCACGCCGGGAAAATCGAGGTTATAGATCTTGCAGGAGCCGTTGTCGCAGCTGCGGCCCGTGTCGTCCAGTCCGCAGCCGAGGTTGACGACCGCCGCGTTCGGATGCTCGCGCAGATAGTCCCGCACCTCCCATGCAAGGTCGTTCTGGCGCATGGCGGCCTCCAGAAAGCCGAACTGCTGCATGAGGCTCTTTGATTTTTGGGACAGAAGCGAAAAATCGTAATCGATCTGATCGATCAGGCGCAGGGCTGTCTCGTCGCGGTAAAGGTTCGGATACAGCTCCGAGCACATTTTCCGCCCGTAGAGCGGAATGACGAGCGTTTCCTGCACGGTATTCTTCTCAATATGGTATTTCATCGCTTCCTCCGTATCAGTTAGTTGCATCTAACCGTCGTGCTGTCAAAACACCGCCGGGGCGGTTTTCTTTATTTTGACACAGCTTTCGGCTTTTTTCAAGAGGGTGGGACAAATGCGGTATATTTTTTTCAAACCGCTTGCAAATCACGCCCATATCGTGTATAGTAGCAGACGGAAAAGCACAAGATTTTGCTTTTTCTAACAATTTGATATTGCCATCCGATGTACAGTAACCGAAGCACGCCGCAGGGCAGACTTCGGCGCAAGAGAAAGGGAAAACCACTCGACCGGAGCTGTGCGCACAAGACCGTTCCGAAGCAGCGAAAGCTGTCTGGACGAAAGTCAGTCATTGCGGAAGCGATTCCGTGAGAAGACAGGAAACGGGCGCGGAAACAAAGAGTTTGTTTCCAGAGTGCAAGTCAGAAGAACTGCTGTCTGCGCCGCATTCGCGGCGGAAAGGATGAATGCGTGGGACGAGCTCTGCCTGTAGCATTCGGAACAGGTGCGCCGTTTTTCCTCACAGGAAAAGCAGCGTATTTTGTTTCTGTGGAGATCCGCCCGCCATTTTGTCAAGAATGGCGGACTTTTGTTTCTCCCAAAGCCGTCTGCGCCCCCTGTTTCCGCTCTTATTTAATAAGGAGCTTGCGATAGATATTTTGATTCTGGAGGAAAAATGTATGAAGAAACGAATTCTGAGCCTGCTGCTCGTGCTCGTGATGCTGCTGAGCCTGCTGCCCGCAGGCGTTCTGGCAGCAGAGGGCGATGTCAGCGTCACACTGTCCGGTATGCACGACGCACAGGTCAAGTCCCTGAAGCTGTATACCTACATGGACGGCGTGAAGGGCGCGGACGATCTGCTGGCCGCGAAGGAAGCCGCAGACGGCGCGTATACCATCGACCTTGCGCCCGGCGCTTACTGGGTTGACGGTTACGACGCAAACGGCGACTGCAACGGCGGTGTATCCATCAACGTCAGCAGCGACAGCAGCAGCTTCAAGCTGCAGCGGATGTATCAGATCTCCGTCAACCCCAATTCATGGGTTAAGGACACAGACTATACTCTTTCGCTGCGCGTAACCGACGCCTCCGGTGCAGAGCGTAAGGCGGAGTTTGGCTCGGCCGTAAATTGGGGCAAGACCTACACAAGCTGCCTGTTTGTCGTTGGTGATACAGTCAGCGTGACAGCCACGCCGAACGCGGAAACGCATCCGAACTACAACCCGGCTACCGCTTCCAAGACCCCGACGATGAACGACAGCCTCAGCCTGACCTGCAAGGAATTCGTCACGGTCACGGTCACAGCGCCGAAGGGTTCGACCATCGACGCCGGTACGCTCGCAAAATACTATGTGTTCAGCTTCCTTGAGCCGTTCGCGCGTTCCGTCGAGGACGGCACGGCCACGTTCCATCTCGACAAGAACACGGATTACTTCTACCGTGTCCGCCATCCGCAGGGTGCGACCTACTGGAACTACGTCAGACCGAGCGCCGACGCAGCGTACACGGTCACGGAAGAGGATCTCGGCCTGACCGGTGATTTCAGCAAGAGCACGATCTATCATTTTGAAAACAACGTCTACGACCGTGCAGGCATTTACCTGAACATCAACACCAAGGGCTATAAAAACATGGCCGTTGGCGAGACGTTTGAACTCAACTCCTTCCGCAACTGGTTCGCGATCGAAAGCTTTATGAACGCCAAGGTCGCACTGCCGGAGATGCACTATCAGGTCATCGATGTGAACGGCAATGCCAGCGACGTCGTGACCATCACGCCGAACGCGCTGAACAGCAACGTCGCCGTGATGGAGGCCAAAAAGGAAGGCACGGCCATCGTCCTTGTCACGTATGACGCGATGACGCACATGAACGGCCAGACCAGCACGGCCTCGCATCGCTTCTCCGCCATCTGGCCGGAGCTGACGGGCGTATTTGTCGTGAATGTCGGCGCGGACGGCAGCGCCATCCAGACCAATATGAATCTTGACCGCATGGACGCGGTCATCGAGAAGGATGAGGCGCGGCAACTCGATGCGGAGCATGACATTCTGTTCTACACCGGAACAGAGGGTGCAAGTTACAGCTTCAAGCCCGAAGCGGGCTGCACCGTGAGCGTCCTGCGCCCCACCGTGACCGCTGCGTCTATGACGTATTCCGGCGGCTTCACAAACACTGGCGTCACAACCGCTGAAGACGGCACTGTGACCGTCAGCGGTCTGATCACCGGCCGCAATATCATCAAGGTCACGAAGGGCAGCCTTTCGACCTATCAGGTCGTGACGGCACGCGGCGTGAGCTACAAGTTTGTCAACGCGGAGGGCACGGAGCTGACGCAGGAAGAGCTGGCTGCCATCAAGCCTGGCGATTCCGTCACGATCCAGTTCTCCAACCTGATCAGCCCCAAGGAAAAGCTTTCCGGCGCGTATAACTTCAACTTCTCCCTGTATATGCAGGGCCCGGACGGCACCTTCTTCAAGAGTGATCCCGGCGGAAACTTCGGCGTTTATGACTTCAGCGGCAACCCTGAGCGGCAGAAGCTGACTGTCACCATCCCGAAGTTCTGGGCTGAGGAGACCTACACGCTGAGCGGCGCGATCAAGCAGGCGGGCTGGCCCGGCGTTCCGACGCACCGCGGCATCACCTATGCTGTGGGCACGAATCCCGGCTTCGACGCGCCCAAGACGGCAGGCATTCTCAGCCGTCTGCCGGAGATCACGATCCCGGTCGTAAAGCTTGACTTCCTGACCGGCAAGCTAATTTTCCAGGATCAGAATGGCACATCCATTGACCGCAAGAACCTGACCGTCACGCTGGCGGACAGCGCAGGCAACGGCATTGCGGTCGCGGAAGACGGCACGTTCAAGGCTTATGCCGAGGAATACTTCTACACCGTTTCCGGCGCTGGCGTTGAATACGCCACTGGCAGCGTCACCATGAAGGAGGAAGGCTCCAACGAATTCACCATCACCCTGCAGGCAACCACAGCGGGCGCATGGGACGGCAAGACGCAGACCGAACCGCAGACCGACGAAAACGGCGTTTACCAGATCAGCACCGGCGCGGAGCTGGCATGGTTCGTCGCGAAGAGCAAGGACGCGGACGTTACAGGCGTTCTGACGGCCGATATCAACCTCGGCAAATACGCATGGCTGAACATCTCCTCCAGCAAGAAGGTCGTGCTTGACGGCGCAAGCTTTGAGATCACCGGCCTGAACGCCACGGCTGGCCTGTTTGCGCAGATCGGCTCGAATTCCTACATCCATGATCTGACCATCCGCGGCGCAGTTTCCGGCAAGGGCAGCGCAGGCGCGATCGCCGGCTATGCCAGCGGCACTGCTCCGAAAATCGCGAACTGCTTCAACTACGCAGTCATCACCTCTACCGGCAACAACGTCGGCGGTCTTGTGGGATACACCTATCAGAACGCCGTGATCGAGAACTGCGCGAACTTCGGCGCTGTCACCGGCGGCAGCAGCGTCGGCGGCATTATCGGCGGCACAGTCAGCAACGGCTCGACCATCACCGGCTGCTATAACACCGCAGAAATTTCCGCGACCGGCAGCAAGGCCGGCGGCATCATCGGCGGCACCAGCAGCGAAATGACTGTTACAAGCTGCTACAACACCGGCAAGATCTCCGGCACGGCCTCCGGCGGCATCGCAGGCGAGGTCAAGGGCAATGTGAACTGGAGCGGCACTGTGCAGGGGAAAATCACCATCTCCGCCTGCTATTCTGTCGGCGAAGCGGGCAGCGCCGTATTCGGCACGGTTGACACTGCTTCCTCCGAGATTTCCAAGTGCTATTATCTGAACACGCTGAACGCGGACGCGAACGCCGAAGCGCTGAACGAAGCTGACCTCAAGGACGCCGACCTGTCCGACGCGTTCGGCCCGGTCTGCGGCGGCTATCCCGCGCTCAGATGGCAGACCGATGTGACCTTCCACGAAGCAGCTGGCGAGGGCACAGTCACGGCTCCGCTGTGCACTGTGAAGGGCTACACCCGCTACTCCTGCAGCAAGTGCGGCAAAAGCTACCGCACGGCTTATACTGCACCGCTCGGCCACGACTTCTGCGAGGATCTGGACGGCAGCGACAACAGCTGTGTCCTGACGGCTCCCACCTGCACACAGCCGGGCAAGATCGTCCGTACCTGCCGCAGAGACGGCTGCTCAGAAACGAAGGAAGACATCGTTCCCGCCAAGGGCCATACGCCCAAGGACGGCACCGAGCAGGTCTTCACCGGCTATAAGACCTACGAATGCACCGTCTGCGGCAAAACCTACACGGTCTGGGACGACGACCGCCTCGGCCACGTCTCCTACCCCGAGCAGACTGTCACCTCTATCAGCGTTTCCGACAACGGCAATTACCCCTGGGTCTACAATGCCGATCTGGACCGCTTTGAAAGCAGCAACCAGAATCAGGACAAGACCAGCTCCACGACCTCGTTTACCTTTACGCTGAGCGCACCCACCGTTCTGCGCTTCGGCTACGGCGTTTCCTCGGAAAACGGCTATGACAAGCTGACCATCACGCTCGCAGCCGACGGCGGCAGCACGGAAACGCTGGCCGACGCTGTCAGCGGCGAGAAGAGCGGCAGCATCAAAAAGCAGCTCGGAGCCGGCAGCTACACGCTGACGCTGTCCTATGTGAAGGACGACGCCTCCAAGGGCGGCTCGGATATGGCGTATGTCAGCGTTCTGACGCTGGCCGGCATGGCCCGCGTGATCGTGGAGAACACCACGTTCCCGAAGGCGGAGGGCGCTGTCTGGGAAGGCACGCTGGCCGACACCTGGATCGAGCTGACTGGCGAATCGACCATGATGGGCTGCGTTGTGGAAGCACTGGATGGCCACACCGTCGTCGGCGCGGAAAGCAACTACATCTCCTCCATTGACGACCTCAAGGAGCAGCAGGGCGGCTCGATGTCCGGCTGGATGGGCACGCTCAACGACTGGTTCACAAACTTTGGCTTTGGTGAATTTACCGTTGCAAAGGGCACGCTCTGCGCGGGCGACGAGATCCGCATCATGTACACCCGTACCGTTGAGGATCTTGGCGGCAGCTGGAACAATTCCGACACCCGCCTCAAAGCGCTCACATTCAGCACCGGTAAGCTGGCGCCCAAGTTCAGCGGCGACACCTTCACCTACACCCTGACTGTGCCGGAAGGCACGACCTCGCTGCTCGTCACACCGACGGCGGCAAACAAGAACTATCAGGTCCGCGCCTATCTCGGCACGCAGGCTACGGGCCGCGAATATTCCCGCACGTCCCTGATCCCCATCGCAAATGGCAGCGTCATCACCGTCGTCTGCGCAGACGACAGCTGGCCCACCATGAATGAAACGAGCGACGGCAAGCGCACTTACACCATCAACGTGGTTTACGGCGAAGTCAAGTCCGACGACGCAGGCGTCACATCTGTCAAGGTTGCAGGCGTTTCTGCAGCAGCCGGTACGGCTGAAAACAGCTTCTCCGTAACGCTTCCGGCAGGCACGGGGGTCACGGCAGACAGCTTCGAGATCACACTTTCTGACAGCAAGGCCACGCTTACCGGCCCGGCCAAGGGTGAGGACGGCGTCTGGACGTTTACTGTGACCGCTGAGGACGGCACTGCCGTGACCTACTCCGTCACGGTCACGGTGAAAGAGGCCAAGACGATCCACGCGACCATTTCCATGCAGGCAGAAAATATGTTTATCATGGTTCCGACCCGTGTGGAGGTCTCCAGCGATCTCGCCGAACGCTATGGCTACGCTGATGATGTCACAGACGGCGTTTCCGCGCTGGACGTGCTCGTCAAGTACCATGAACTCACCTTCGGCGAGGACTTCACGAAGGACAGCAAGAGCGATTATCTCGTCGTCAGCAACGGCACGATCACCACGGTCAACGGAGAAAAAACCTCCGCGTTCAGTTTCGCGGTCAACGGCGAGTTCCCCTGCGACAAGAACGGCGAATACAACACGCAGTACGGCTACACCGGCTACACCATCAGCCAGACCCCCGTTGCGGAGGACGGCACCGTTGAGTTCTTCTTCTATCAGGACACCAGTATGTACATGGACTACTATACGTGGTTCACGGATACGGACGGAAACCGTCTGGATACCTTTACAGTTCAGGCCGGAACCGACTTCACGCTCGGTATGGACGGCTATATGTACGCCTACGGCGGCGGTCTGAAGCCCGAGGACCGTGTAACGCACGGTGCGGCGCTCGATCCTGAGGACATCCAGATCTGCACAGTCGGCGAAGACGGCACGCTCACGCCGGTCGAGGGCAAGGTCATCGGCGAAAATGGGCAGGTCACGCTCTCGTTTGCCGCCGCAGGCAGCTATGTTCTGTCCGCAATGGGCGACGAGCTCACCAACATTTTCTCCCCGTGGCTCCCCGTCACGGTCACAGCAGCTCCGAAGTCCAGCAATGCGGATGTCAGCAGCGTCACTGTCGCGGGCGTTGAGGCCACTGCTGGCGAGAACAACACCTACACCGTTACCCTCCCCTACGGCACGGACGTTACAGCGGGCAGCTTCGTGATCGTCACAAGCGACGCAGGCGCGACTGTCGGCGCTCTGACGAATGAAGGCAATGTCTGGACGTTCACCGTCACCGCTGAGGATGGCGTGACCTCCAAGACCTACACCGTCACCGTTTCGTTCACCGAAGCCCCGAAGTCCAATGACGCGGGTGTCAGCAGCATCACCGTTGCGGGTTTCAAGGCTGTGGCCGGTGCGAACAACAGCTACACCGTCACGGTTCCCTATGGCACGGTCGTCAAGACCGGCAGCTTCGTGATCGTCACGAGGCATCCGCGCGCGACTGTCAGCGCTCTGACAAACACCAGAAATATCTGGAGCTTCACCGTCACCGCTGAGGACGGCGTGACCACCGCAGTCTACACCGTCACGGTCAATACCGCCGCGCTTCCGGAGCCGATCACTCCGGGTGTCGACAATAAGAAGCCCGCTTCGAAGCCCGAGGTCAAGCTTCCGTTCACCGACGTTTCCACGTCCGACTGGTTCTATGACGACGTTGCGTTCGTATACAAAAACGGCCTGTTCTCCGGCACGGACAGCAGAAGCTTCAGCCCGAACGCGTCCATGACGCGCGCCATGCTCGTCACGGTTCTCTACCGGCTCGAGGGCGAACCCACCGTCACAGGCAGAAGCAGCTTTACCGATGTGCGTTCCGGCGCGTATTACGAAAAGGCTGTCATCTGGGCAGCCGCCAACGGCATCGTCACCGGCACGGACAGCACCTCCTTCTCCCCCGACGCCAAGGTCACGCGCGAGCAGCTTGCCGCGATCCTGTACCGCTATGCGCAGTACAGGAAGCTGGACACCGATGCGAGCGCAAAGCTGAACAGCTTCACCGACGCGGACAGCGTTTCCGCCTATGCCAGCGAGGCGCTCGGCTGGGCTGTCTCGGAGGGCCTGATCAACGGTGCTTCCGGCAAGCTCATGCCGAAGGGCGACGCGACCAGAGCACAGGTCGCCGCGATCCTCCACCGGCTCGTGAAAAATGTACTGAACTGACCTCATAATCCCAATTTGCAGCACAGGACTGCCCCCCTTTTTGGGGGGCAGCCCTGCGTGCTGTATTTCAGAGCATATCTGAAAGCCGGTAAACCAGACCGGCAGCAGCTATTGCGCCACTGGACAGATTACCGGTTTTCAGATATACTTGAAATGATACAACACATATGGAGTTGAATTGCGTGAACGTCTGGAAAACAAATAAAAAGGCCGCCGTCTGGGCGGTGCTGGCGCTGGTGCTGACGGCTGCGCTGCTGACCGGGTGCGGAGCGCCGCAGGCCGGGCCGAGCTATCACTGCACCGTCTCCATTTCCTGTGCATCGATTCTGGAGCACATGGAGCTTTGCAGCGAGGAAAAGCGGGAGCTGGTGCCGGAGGACGGCTGGCTGCTGGAGTCTGTAGAGGTCAGCTTTCAGGAGGGCCAGAGCGCTTTTGACGTTTTGCAGCAGGTCTGCCGGGAGAATAAACTTCATCTGGAATTTTCCACGACGCCGGTTTACGGCTCGGCTTACATTGAGGGCATCGGGAACCTCTATGAATTTGACTGCGGGGCGGAATCCGGCTGGATGTACGCGGTGAACGGCTGGTTCCCGAATTACGGATGCAGCCAGTATGCGCTGCAGGACGGAGACACGGTCACGTGGGTTTATACTTGTGAGCTGGGCAGGGACGTCGGCAGCGGCGGCTGGACAGAGGGCGAATGAGAAACAAAGACGCTTTTTCGGGATATCATCCCGTGATCAATTTTCTATATTACGCACTGGTGCTGCTGTTTTCGATGTGCCTGATGCACCCGGTCTATCTGGCGGTTTCGCTGACGGGGGCGCTGGCCTACGATATTCATCTGAAAGGCCGGAAAGCGGTGCGGTTTGCCGTCATGGGGCTTCTCCCTATGGCGGCGCTTGCCGCGCTTCTGAACCCGGCGTTTAACCATGAGGGCGCGACGATTCTGACGTATCTGCCCTCCGGGAATCCGCTGACGCTCGAATCCATGCTCTATGGTGCGTCGGCAGCGGTCATGCTGGCAAGCGTCGTATTGTGGTTTTCCAGCTACAACGAGGTTATGACTTCGGACAAGTTTGTGTATTTATTTGGACGCGTGATTCCGGCGCTGTCGCTTGTTTTGTCCATGGCCCTGCGGTTCATTCCGAAGTTCAGGGCGCAGATGCAGACGGTTTCGGAGGCGCAGGCTTGTATCGGACGCGATACGAAAAACGGAAGCGTATTCCGCCGCGTTGGGAACGCCGTCAAAATCTTCTCAATCATGGTCACATGGTCGCTCGAAAATGCCATTGAAACGGCGGACTCCATGCGCTCACGCGGCTATGGCCTGCCGGGGCGCACGGCATTTTCGATCTATCGTTTTGACGACCGGGACAAGTCCGCGCTTGCGTGGCTGATCTTCTGCGGGGCTTATCTCATTTCCGGCTGGATGGCGGGCGGAACATATTTCCGGTATCATCCGACCATAAAAGCTACCGCATGGACGCCGATGACGGTCAGTTTTATGCTCGTCTATCTTGCGCTGGTGCTGACGCCGGTGATTCTCGACCGAAGGGAGGACAGGCTGTGGAACTCTTTGCAATCAAACATCTGAATTTTGTGTATCCAGAACAGGCAAAGAATGCGATCTCCGATTTCTCGCTGTCCGTCCGGCCGGGAGAATTTCTGGTGGTCTGCGGTCCGTCCGGTTGCGGGAAATCGACGCTGCTGCGGCAGTTAAAAACCGTCCTTGCGCCGCACGGACGAAGGAGCGGTCAAATCCTGTTTGACGGAAAGAATCTTGATGAACTTTCCCAGCGCGAACAGGCTGAAAAAATCGGCTTTGTGCAGCAAAGCCCGGAGAATCAGATCGTCACGGATAAGGTCTGGCACGAGCTGGCGTTCGGGTTGGAATCGCTCGGCTATGACACGCCGACGATCCGCCGCAGAGTGGCGGAAATGGCGTCATTTTTCGGCATCCAGACATGGTTTTATATGTCTGTTACAGAACTGTCCGGCGGACAGAAGCAGCTTCTGAATCTTGCGTCTGCGATGGTGCTTCAGCCGAAGGTGCTGATTCTCGACGAGCCAACAAGTCAGCTTGACCCGATTGCAGCGTCGGACTTTTTGGCAACGCTCGGTAAGATCAACCGGGAGCTTGGCACGACGATTATTCTGACCGAGCATCGCTTGGAAGAAGCGTTTTCCTTCGCGTCGCGCGTGGCGGTCATGGACGGCGGCAGACTGCTTTGCAGCGGAACGCCTGCCGAGGTGGGCGCGGAATTAAAATCCAGCGGGAACGCGATGTTTTTGGCCATGCCGGCCGCCATGCGGATATGGGCGGCGACGGATTCCAAGGCAGTTTGCCCCATTTCTGTCTGTGACGGGCGAAACTGGCTGCTGGAATATGCAAAAACGCACGAGTTGAAGCCGATTCCGGAAGAAAATAAAAACGCACCGGACACGGAAACCGTTGTCTCGGCGCGGGAAATCTGGTTCAAATACGATAAGGACTTGCCCGATGTGGTCAAGGGTTTATCCTTGGAACTGCACAAAGGTGAATTTCTGGCCCTGCTCGGCGGCAACGGCACGGGCAAGACCACCACGCTCAAGCTGCTGGCAAGTCTGAAAAAGCCGTATCGCGGGGAACTGAACATCACCGGCAGCGTCGGAATGCTGCCGCAGAATCCGCAGACGCTGTTTGTAAAAGCCACGGTGCGCGAGGACTTATTGGAGATCATACCAAAATCCGAACGGAAACCTGAGCGTCTCGCACAGGTCGTTTCGCTCTGCAAGCTGGCGGAGCTGCTTGACCGCCATCCCTACGATCTTTCGGGCGGCGAACAGCAGCGCGCGGCGCTGGCGAAAATCCTGCTTCTGAATCCGGACATTCTACTCTTTGACGAACCGACGAAGGGACTTGACGCGGAGTTCAAGCAGACGTTCGGGCAGATTCTGCGGACGCTGCGAGCGTCCGGCGTGGCGATTCTGATGGTCAGCCATGATATCGAATTCTGCGCGAAGTATGCCGAACGCTGCGCCCTGTTTTTTGACGGCAATATCGTCACCGAGGCTGCGCCGCGCACGTTTTTCAGCGGCAACAGCTTTTATACGACCTCCGCGAACCGCATTGCGCGCGATGTGCTGCCGGAAGCAGTCACGCCGGAGGATGTGATCGCGGCCTGCGGCGGAGCGGTCGCGCCGGAACCGGCGCTGCCGGAGTATCAGCGTATTCCGCCTGCACCGGAGAAGGAAGCGCAGGTTCTGAAAAAGCTCCCGGTCTGGCGCAAGGCGCTTGCCGCCGTATCCGGTATCGTGTCGCTGGTGCTGATGATCCAGGTCATCGGCGTGACCGATCTGACAAAGCTTGTGGACGCAGGCGGACTGACAGGTCTTGCGGGCAGCCAGATGAGGCTCTACGGCATTCTGCTTCTCTCGCTGCTCGTGTTTGCGCTGTCCATTGGCCGAAAAGCCGACCGCCCGGATTATCTCATCCAGACGCCCGTGGAAAAGCGGAAGCTGAGGAACCGCACGATTTTTGCGACGGCTTTGATCCTCCTGCTCATTCCGCTGACACTGTTCATCGGTGTGTACTGCTTCGGCGGGAAACGGTATTATTTCATTTCGCTGCTCATTCTGCTCGAATGTATGCTGCCGTTCTTCCTCATTTTCGAGGGGCGAAAGCCGCAGGCACGGGAGCTGGTGCTGATTGCCGTGCTCGTTGCACTGAATGTGGCAGGCCGCGCCGCGTTCTTCATGCTGCCGGAATTCAAACCGGTCGTGGCAATGACGATCCTGGCGGGCGTGGCCTTTGGCGGCGAAACGGGATTCTTAGTCGGCGCGATGACCATGCTGGTTTCGAATATGCTGTTTTCCCAAGGCCCGTGGACACCGTGGCAGATGTTCGCTATGGGGTCAATCGGCTGGCTGGCGGGAGTTTTGTACCGCAAGGGCGTCCTGCGGCGGTCGAAGCTCAGTCTGTGCATCTTCGGCGTGATCGCCTCTACCGTGATCTTCGGCGGTATTATGAATCCCGCGTCGGCGCTCATGTGGTCAGAATCGGTCAACTGGAAGATCATCATGAGCTATTACATCACCGGCATTCCGGTCGATCTGGTACGTGCAGTCGCTACGTTCGTCTTTCTCTGGCTCGGCGCGGAGCCGATGCTGGAAAAGCTGGACAGGGTCAAAACAAAATACGGCCTGGCGGAGTAAGCTCCGCCGGGCCGTTCGGTCTGTCAAAGAACTGCTGTTTTCCTATTTTGCGCAGGCTTTCCAAGGCCAGTGTAGGGGCGGACGCGGTTTTTATTCATGTCCGGCGGCGCTTGGGATGTCCTGAAGCGCGAAGCGGTATTCCTGTTCCGCATCGGGATATTTCTCCCGGTCGACCTTGCTCAAAAACATTTCGAGCGGACGGACCCACAGACCGCCGTCGCCGTAGAGCTTCCGGTAAATCACGCAGGGCTCACCGCTCTCGGAGTCCTTTGCAAGCGCCTCCACGAGATAATAATCGCCTTTGAAATGGCGGTAGACCCGCCCGATCTGAAGCTGCTGCATACCGCTTCTCCCCTTTCGCATAAATGTCCCGCAGGCCGCTTTGAACGGCCTGCGGGC
>OHHL01000525.1_pt1 | contig 13260 bp, 9 predicted proteins | sample 1568031 | NCBI WGS metagenome assembly OHHL01 (sample SAMEA3879513, study PRJEB24766) | human gut metagenome | biome: human-associated habitat; feature: feces | place: USA | collected 1985/1987 | reverse complement strand
CGACAGCGAAAATCGCCTGCCGGGCAAAGTAATAGGTAGAGTTGCCGGTCAGATAATACGCGCGGGCGTAGGAGGCTGAAAAGACCATGACAACACCGATCAGCACAAGCAGCACCGTCAGTGCCAGAAACGGCAGATCGAGCAGGCCGCGCTCGTCGAGCAGCACCTTGTCCTTTGTTTTGGTCGGCTGCGGCAGGCGCTCCGGCTCGGGAGCCTGCGGAGCTTCATACAGCCGCGTTACGCCGTCTGAACGGCTTGCCATAGGGGTCGCTCCTTTCTGAAGCTGCGGTAGCTCAATACCGGTTCATAACACCGAGATACGCCAGCACGCACATGACGAGCGTGATCGCGGTGAAAACAAAAACGATTTTTTCCTCTTTCCAGCCGCACAGCTCAAAGTGGTGGTGGATGGGGGTCATTTTGAAAATGCGCTTGCCATGGGTCAGCTTGAAATACGTGACCTGCAGAATGACGGAAAGCGTCTCGCAGAGATAGATAATACCGACAAGGATCAGAATCAGCGGCATATCGAGCGCGAAGGCCATGCCGCAGACCATGCCGCCGAGGAACAGCGAGCCGGTGTCGCCCATGAAGACCTTGGCCGGGTGGAAATTGTAGCAGAGGAAACCCGCCAGGCCGCCCGCGACGGTCGCGGGGAGCAGGGCCAGCGTCGTGCGGCCATAGATATAGGAGGTCGTGGCGAAGAAGACCATGACCGGGATGGTCACGCTGCTGGAAAGACCGTCGACGCCGTCCGTCAGGTTCACAGCGTTGACGCAGCCGACAATGACGAAGGCCGCAAAGACCATATAGACCGCCGTCGGAATTTCAAGATCGAGGTTCCAGAACGGGATATAGAGGTCGCAGGACAGATCGCCGCTGCCCTTCAGCACAAACAGGAACGCAGCGGCCACGACGAGCTGCAGCAGGAATTTCTGGATGGCAGTCAGGCCGAGATTGCGCTTGAGCTTGACCTTGACGAAATCATCGGCAAAACCGACAAGCCCATAGCAGAGGGCAAGGGCCAGCACATACAGGTGCGTATAGGTGTGGTTCTCCGTCATGCTCTTCCAGCCGAAGCCGACTGTGCAGAGGATGATCGCGGCAATGAACATGATGCCGCCCATGGTCGGCGTACCGGCCTTGGTGTTGTGCCACTGCGGGCCGACCTCGCGGATGGACTGGCCCGCGTGCAGCGCACGGAGCATGGGAATAACGAAGCGGCCAAACAGCAGCGTCAGTAAAAACGAAGCGAGCGTCGCGCCCAGAACGATAAAAAACATTGCATCCATACAGGATTCCTCCGAGACTCTCTTTATTCCTCTTCTTCCTTGAAAAACAGCGCAAGGGCCTTTTCCATCCGCATACCGCGGCTGCCCTTGAACAAAATCACATCGCCGGGACGGGCACGCATTTTGAGCATATGCGCCAGATCCTCATGCGTGTCAAAATGCTCGATCAGCTTCTGCTTCATGCCGCCGGTGATTGCGCCGGAAACCATGCGCTCGGCGTTGACGCCGTAGGTGTAGAGCACGTCGGCCTTCGTGGCGGCAATGCGGCCAATGCGGTAATGCTCCGCGGCGGAGCGGTTGCCAAGCTCCAGCATATCGCCCAGCACCGCGATACAGCGGCCATTCGTGCGCGAACGGAAGCCCGCAAGGATCTCAAGCGCGGCCTCCGTCGATTCCGGGCCTGCGTTATAGCAGTCCTCGATGATGGTAAAGCCGTCGCGCTCGTAGATCTTCTGGCGCATACCGGTGTTGTGAAAGCCGGAGATCTGCGTCTGAATCGTCTCAGGCGGGACCTTCAGGAGCAGGGCTGCCGTAACGGCTGCTAGCGTGTTATAGACCGTATGGCGGCCCAGAACCGGCACGAACAACTCAAAACGGTGGCCGAAACCGCTGACGACAAAGCGCATACCATCGTCAAGCTCCTGAATGTCGGTCGCAAGCACGTCGCAGGCGTGGTTCTCGATGCCGTAATAATATTTTTTATGTCCGCCGTCGGCGCGCACGTTCCAAAGAAGCGGCTCGTCGCCGTTGAACACGCCGACTCCATTTTCCGGCACACCCCGGAAAATTTCGAGCTTGGCCTGCAGGATGCCCTCACGGGAGCCAAGATGTTCGATATGCATGGTGCCGATGTTGGTGATAACAGCGATATCGGGCTTTGCGATAGAAGTCAGGCGGGCCATTTCTCCGAAGTGGTTCATGCCCAGCTCCAGAACAGCCGTTTCAGTATCGTCCGGCATATCGAGGATGGTCATGGGCAGACCGATGTTGTTGTTGTGGTTGCCCTCGGTGCGAGCGGTGCGGTAGGTACGCTCCAGCATACAGGCGGTCATTTCCTTGGTCGTCGTTTTGCCGACGCTGCCGGTAATGCCGATGACGGTCATACCCATCCGTTCGCGGCGGGCTGCGGCAAGATCGCCGTAGGCCTTGATGGTATCGGGTACAAGAATGGTCGGGATGGCCGCCTTGACCGGTCTTTGCACAAGCGCGGCACTTGCGCCAAGACTGGCCGCCATGCCGATAAAGTCATGGCCGTCGGACTTCTCACCCTTGATGGCGACGAAGAGGTCGCCGGGCTTTACTCTGCGCGAATCGATCTGGACGCCGGTGATCATGCCCTCCGCCTGTTCAGGCGTGAGCGTTCCCCGGCAGTCCTCCGCTGCCTGCTTCAGTGTCAGTTCCTTCATGCGTTTGCCTCCAAATACGACGCGACGACCTCACGCTCGTCCAGATGGTGCTTTTCGTGGCCGATTTCCTGATACGTCTCGTGGCCCTTGCCGCACAGGACGATCACATCGTCCTTCTGCGCCAGCTCCATCGCCCGGCCAATGGCCGAAACGCGGCTCTCAATGACCTCGTAGGGCGTTTCGGTATCCTGCATCCCGGCAAGAATCTGCCGGAGGATCTTATAGGGATCTTCGGTGCGGGGATTGTCTGAGGTGACGATGGCGAGGTCAGACAGCTCTGCCGCGATTTTGCCCATGACGGGACGCTTGAAAGGGTCGCGGTCGCCGCCGCAGCCGAAGACGGCGATGATGCGGCCCGTGCAGAAGCCGCGCACAGCCCTCAGAATATTTTCAAGGCTGTCGGGCGTATGGGAATAGTCGATAAGGACAGTATAGTCCTTGCCCGGCGTGGGGACGACCTCTACCCTGCCCTTGACGCTCTGCGCGGTGCGCAGGGCGTCTGCAATTTTTTGGAGCGGAATATTCAGCGCCAGCGCAGCGGCGATGACACCGAGCGCGTTATAGACGCTGAAAATGCCGGGAATGCCGAGCGTGACGGCAGCCCGCTCGTCCTGATAGACCGCGTCAAACTCCACGCGGTCGGAGAACAGGCCGATATGCTCCGCCGTGAGTGCAGCGGGGGTTCCCTGCGCGGAATACGTCAGAAGGCGGCAGTCCGCCTGCTCCATGATGCGCTTCGCGTAGGCATCGTCGACATTGACCGCGCCCGTTTCGCAGCGGCGGAAGAGCATGGCCTTCGCGTCGCAGTATGCATCCATCGTTTGATGGAAATCGAGATGGTCCTCTGTCAGATTTGTAAAGACAGCCGCGCTAAAACGGATCTGGTCGGCGCGGTGGAGCACCAGCGCGTGGGACGAGACCTCCATAATGACGTGCGTGCAGCCTGCATCGCGCATATCGGCAAAGAGCTTCTGCAGCTCAAAGGACTCCGGCGTGGTGCGCTCGGTGTGCAGGATCTCATCGCCGATCATATTCTGGATCGTGCCGATGAGGCCGACCTTTGCGCCGAGCGTTTTTTCAAGCACGTGCTTCAGCAGATACGTGCTGGTCGTTTTGCCGTTCGTGCCGGTGATTCCGACGACGCACATAGCGTCCGCCGGATGGCCGAACCAGTTTGCGCCGAGCGCGGCAAGCGCCGAGCGGGCATTGGAAACCAGTACATACGGAATGTCTGTTTCCGGCTTTTTTTCGCAGACGACGCAGACCGCGCCGTTTTCCATGGCCTTGGGAATATATTTGTGGCCGTCGGTCTGGAAGCCGGAGATCGCGACAAACAGTGCTCCGGGCGTTACCTGCCGGGAGTCATACTGAACGCCGGTAATATCCAGTGCTTCGTCCGCGTGCAGTTCCAGCACGTCAAGGCCGTGCAGCAGTTCTTTGAGCTTCATAGTGTCCTCCTTAGTCGGATGCGCCTGTGGAAGAGAATTCTACTGTAATTGTAGTACCTCTGTCAACCTCTGTTCCGGGTTCGATGTCCTGATAGGCCGCAAGCACGTAAACGTCCGTGCGGTCGGTGCCCTTGGCCTGCACGTAAAGGCCGGCGTTTGCGGCCAGATAATTAACGTCCGCGACAGAGCAGCCGATGAAATCCGGCACCTCGACAACCGTCTGCTGCTTTTCCGCGCCCATGTAGAGGATGATCTGCGAATTGCCGGGAACCTGGCTGCCCGGCGCGGGCAGCTGGTCGGTGACGGTCGAGCCGGTGCCGACAATGCGGTAGGTGATGGTTTTTTCAGCGAGCAGCGCAGCCGCTTCGCTTTCGTCCATGCCGATCACATCGGGGACGGTAAAGTTGACGCCGCGGATATCCTCAGAGCCGTAGTCCGGCTCGACGCCGAGGTACGGGAGGATGTCGAGGAAGATATCGCGCACGGTCGGCGCAGCCATCAGGCCGCCGGAAATATACATCCCGTGGAGGGTATATTTTTCGCTGTCCTGCGAATACGCGGGCGTGTCAAGCGCGACAAGGACGACATATTTCGGGTCGTCAATGGGCGCGACGCCGATAAAGGAGACGATCTTGTCCTTGACCTGATTGCCGTCCTCGTCGTATTCGTCCAGCTTTTCGGACGTGCCGGTCTTGCCGCCGACACGGTAGCCGGGGGTTTTGGCCGCAGAGGCCGTGCCCTCGGTGACGACCTGTTCCATAAGGCTGCGCATTGTTTCGGACGTCTGCTGGCTGATGGCCTGCCGCAAGACAGTCTTTTCGTTCCGCTCGACCATGTTGCCGTCGGCGTCCAGAACCTCGCTCACGATATACGGCTCGAGCACATAGCCGCCGTTGACGATCGCCGCGACGGAGCGCACCAGCTGCATGGGCGTGATACGGAAGCTCTGACCGAAAGAGGACGTGATGAGATAGGACGTGCCGTACTGTGCGGGATTGTTCAGGTATTTCCGTTCGTAGAACAGACCGCTGGCCTCGCCCGGCAGATCAACGCCTGTTTTTTCCATAATGCCGAAGGCCTTGAGGTAATCATAGAAAATGTCGCCGCCCATGCGCAGGCCGATATGGCCAAAGGCGATGTTGCAGGAATTGCCGAGCGCCTGCGCGGTCGACTGCGCACCGTGACCGGCGGATTTCCAGCAGTTAAGGATCTGCTCACGGCCGGAGAACTTTTCCTGACCGCCGCAGTAGAACGAGTCGTTCAGCGTGACGGCTCCGGAATCGATTGCGGAGGCCAGCGTGATGAGCTTGAAGGTCGAACCCGGCTCATAGCCGTCGGACACGCAGCGGTTGCGCCACTGAGCCATACGTGCCGATGCAACATCCTGCTTATACTGCTCGATGGCGGCCTTATAGGCATCGGACGCTTCCGGCAGGGACAGCGCCGCATCACGCTCATTTTCAAGAAGCGCAGCCGCCGCGTCGTCATAGATTTCCAGATAATTATTTGGATCATAGGAGCCGAGCGTGGCCATGGCCTTGATCTCGCCCGTATTCACGTCCATGACGATACAGAACGCGCCGTTTTTGATATCGTACTTATCAATGGCGTTCTGCAGGTTCTTTTCCACATACGCCTGCACGGTCGCGTCGATGGTGGTAACGAGGCTGCAGCCGTCAGAGGCGTCATAGTATTTTTCGTATGTATAGGGCATCTCGGAGCCGTAGTTGCCCTTGGATGTCACGACCTTCCCGGCTGTGCCGGAAAGCTCTTCGTTGTAATAGGCTTCAAGGCCCTCGGAGCCGTTGTTGTCGCTTGAGACGAAGCCGAGTGCCTGCGCGGCGAGGGAGGAATTGGGGTAATAGCGCTTGAGGTCTGTTTCGAGATAGACGCCGGTGATCTTGTTTTCGCTGACGAAGGCGCGGACCTCGTCGGCCAGCTCCTCGGAGATCTTACGGCTGATGACCTTATAGCGGTACTGCTTGTCGGCGGCCTGCTCGTAGACGAAGCTCGGCTCGACATCCAGAATTTCGCCAAGACCGCGCGCGATCTGGTCGAGCAGGTTGCTGTTCTCGGGCTTTTTCATCTGCTCGGCGATCTCGTTCGGGTCGATGAAAACCGTCTCGACGGTCGACGAAGAGGCCAGCACGTTCATATTCGCGTCGTAGATCACGCCGCGCGCTGCGGTCAGATTCGTCGAACGGGTCTGGTTCTTGATCGCCTTTTCGTTGTAATAGTCGTGCTGGGTGATCATGAGGTTATAAAGCGTTCCGATCAGCGGGACAAACGCGATCACGCCGCACAGGACCATCAGGATCAGGGTACGGCTGAGGATCGTTCGGTTCGCGCGCTCATTCCGCTCCCGGTTTGCCTGCTTCTGCTCTTTGGTGCGCGGCAGGCGGATGATCTTTTTTGCCATGAAACTGCCTTTCTGTTCAAAAAAGGGGCGGCCTGAAAAGACCGCCCCTGTCCGGTTGCTCAGCTGGATTTCAAACTGGGAGGTTCTGTCCAAGCTTATGCTGCTGCGGGGTGCAAATATTCGATGAGGCCGAGAATGCTCTGCTGCATGGCGTCCAGAATTTCTCCGAAGACGCTTGTGCGCTGCTGCGTGTAAATTTCCGCCTGATCGTTCCCGGAGAAGCTGACATAGACGATCTGCTCGGGCTGACATTTGGTCAGGCCGATCTCAGCCGCGTATTCCTCGGCGGCAGTCAGATCGATCTTGGCGTCGTATTTGCTCTGAAGCATCAGCTGCTGCTCCTTGAGATTGGCAAGCCTGCTTTCAAGGGCTGAGACATTGCTGCTGGCCTCAAACAGCTGGACATAGCCGAAAATCACAAGGATCATGAGACAGGCTACCGTCAGCATACCCGCCAGTGTAAACGGCGCGATGGCCGTTCTGGCCTTGACTCTTCGGTACGGCTGCTCATAGGCCCGCTCGTCCGGCAGCTCGATGGGCAGGGTCCGCTCATAGGCGCGGTTATCGTCATACTGGCGGGCAGTCTGATCGTTCCATGCGTAAACATCGTATGCAGCGGCGCCGTTGTCTCTATAAAGATTTCTTCGATTGGGCTGCGCCATAACGGCGGGACTCCTTTCCGGGTTACACGTGCTCTGCTACGCGGAGCTTTGCACTGCGCGAACGGGGATTTTCCTCGACCTCCTCGCGCGTGGCGATGATGGGTTTTTTCGTCAGAATTTTGATCTTCGGCTTATGGCCGCAGACACAGACCGGGAACGACGGCGGGCAGGTGCAGCCCTTTGCCGCGTCCTGAAACACGTTTTTGACGATACGGTCTTCCAGCGAATGGAACGTAATGACAACCAGACGACCGCCGGGGTTCAGGTGGTCGATGGCGGCCTCCATGCCTTGCCGAACCGCGCCAAGCTCATCGTTGACGGCGATGCGGATGGCCTGAAAGCTGCGCTTGGCCGGATGCTGCTTTTCACGCAGGGCGCTGGGCGGCATGGCCGAGCGGATGATGTCGACCAGCTCCAGCGTTGTCTCGATTGGGTGGTCGGTCCGCACGCGTTCGATGGCGGCGGCGATCTGCGGGGCGCAGCGCTCCTCGCCATATTCGTAGAGAATGGATTTTAATTCCTCGCGCGGCCAGTTGTTGACGATCTCGTAGGCCGTGAGGGACTGGTCGCGGTCCATGCGCATATCCAGCGGCGCGTCGGCCATATAGGAAAAGCCGCGCTCCGCATCGTCGAGCTGCGGGGACGAAACGCCCAGGTCGAACAGCATCCCGTCGATCCGGTCGAGTCCCAGCGCGGTAAGGATCGCGCCGACGTTTTCAAAATTATCATGTACCAGCGTCACCTTTTTCGCGTGGCTGTACAGCCGCTTTTTCGCGGCCTCCAGCGCGACCAGATCACGGTCGACGCCGATGAGCCTGCCGGTGGTGAGGCTCCGGCAGATCTCCAGCGAGTGGCCCGCGCCGCCGAGCGTTCCGTCGAGATAGATCCCGTCGGGCTTGATGGCCAGCGCGTCTATGCACTCGTGCAAAAGCACAGATCGATGTGCAAATTCCATCAGAAACCAAGTTCCTCCATCACAGCCGCCAGATTTTCAGGCGTCAGCGTCTGCTGCTCCAGCTCGTCATAGGCTGCGCTGTCCCAGATCTCTGCGTGACCGCCCTGTCCGATGAACGTGACCTCGCTGGAAAGACCGGCGTATTGGCGCAGCTCAGCCGGAATGAGGAAGCGGCCCTGCTTATCGGGCTCGCATTTGGCGGCGTTGGCAAACAGAAAGCGCATTTTTCGTGCCTGTACGATCGGCAGCGCGTTATATTTATCGACAATGGCCTTCCAGCCTGCTTCCGTGTAGACGGACAGGCAGTGGTCGAGGCCCAGTGTTACATAGAAGGTGCTTCCCAGCTCTTCGCGCAGCTTGGACGGCACGAACAGACGTCCTTTTTCGTCAACTGAGTGCTTGTACTTGCCAAACATCCCCTCGCGCCTCCTTTCGCTCCACTTTACTGAAATTTCACTCCACTTTGCTCCACTTCAATAATATAATACGTTCTGTTTACATAAATTGCAACCCTTTTTTGAAAAAATTTTTCGAGGATTCTTCGACGTTTTTCGTGAAAAATCCCCGAAAGCCGAATTTTTGAACGAATGTTTTAAAAACATCCTCCAGCCGCTTTCACCTGCACGCTCCCCTGCTGCCAGACGGCGCGGAGCGTCCGCACAGACGGGTCGCGCAGCAGCAGCTCCGCCGCCGGGCCTTCGATCCCGGTCTGGAGCCTGCGGCGCAGGCTTCTGGCCCCGCCCGGCTCGTTTGCGCAGAGCGCACCGAGGCGCTCGGGCAGCTCCGGGGCCGTTTCCAGCGCAACGTTCTGCTTTTGCAGCCGTCCGGCAAGCTCCCGCAGCTGAAGCGCAGCAATTTTCGCAAGATCCTCTGCCGCAAGCGGCCGGAAGGAGGCGACGCAGTCGATCCGGCCCAGAAACTCCGGAGAAAACGCCTCCCGCAGGACGGTCTGCGCGCGGACATCCGCGCAGTCGGGTATGAAGCCGAGACCGGGCTTTCCGGTCTGCGGGCCAGTCAGGTTCGAGGTCATGACGACGATGGTGTTCTTGAAGCTGACGGTGCGGCCCATGCTGTCGGTCAGGATCCCGTCGCCGAGCAGCTGCAGAAGGATACCGGTAATATCCCGGTGCGCCTTTTCCAGCTCATCGAACAGTACAACGCAGTATGGACGGCGGCGCACCTTTTCCGTGAGCGTTCCGCCTGCGTCGTAGCCGACATAGCCCGGAGGCGAGCCGATCATGCGGGACACCGCATATTTCTCCATATACTCGCTCATGTCGAGACGGATGAGCGGGTCGGGGCCGTCGAAGAGCTGGTTTGCCAGCTGCTTGACCAGCTCCGTCTTGCCGACACCGGTCGAGCCGACGAAGATAAACGAAACCGGGTGCTTTTTGACCTGAATGCCGACGCGGGAGCGGCGGATGGCGGACACGACGGAGGCAATGGCCTCGTCCTGCCCGACGATGTGCTTTTTCAGCTCCGCGTCGAGGTTCAGAAGCTGCTCGTATTCCTGCGCGCGGATCTTGCTGGCGGGGATCTTCGTCCAGAGCTCGATGATACGGGCCAGATTGTCGATGGTCAGCGTGGGCTTCGGCAGCTTTTCCAGCTCCGTGATCTCGGAATCGAGCTGCAGGTTGCGGCTGCGCAGCTCCGCCATGCGGGCGTAATCGTCCTGCGTCTTTTCGGCGTTCTCCGTGAGCATGGAAAGCTCCAGATCATAATCGGCGTGCTCTTTTTTGAGCGCTTCGAGCCGGCCGATGTTCTTATTCTTGAGGTTCACGTCCGAGCACGCCTCGTCGATGAGGTCGATGGCCTTATCCGGCAGGAAACGGTCAGTGATATAGCGCTCGGAGAGCAGGACGGCCTGCCGCGCGATCTCCGGGGAGATCACAACGCCGTGGAACGTCTCATAATAGTGGCTGATGCCGCGGATGATGGCAATGGATTGTTCAATGGTTGGCTCGGCGACGGTGACGGGCTGGAAGCGGCGCTCAAGCGCGGCGTCCTTTTCGATGTGTTTGCGGTACTCGTTGAAGGTCGTCGCGCCGATGACCTGGATCTCGCCGCGCGAAAGCGCGGGCTTGAGGATATTGGCGGCGTTCATGGATCCCTCTGCATCGCCTGCGCCGACGAGATTATGCACTTCGTCAATGACCAGAATGATGTTGCCGAGCTTCTTGACCTCCTCAATGAGGCCCTTCATGCGGCTTTCAAACTGGCCCCGGAACTGCGTGCCCGCGACGAGGGCCGTGAGGTCCATGAGATAGACCTCCTTGTTCTGGAGCTTATACGGAACGTCCTTGTCGGCGATCTTCTGCGCAAGGCCCTCGGCGATGGCAGTCTTGCCGACGCCCGGCTCGCCGATGAGGCAGGGGTTATTCTTCTGGCGGCGGTTGAGGATCTGAATGACGCGCTCCGTCTCCTCCTCGCGGCCGATGATGCGGTCAAGCTTGCCGTCACGCGCTTTCTGCGTCAGATTCTGGCAGTAGGTGTCGAGGAATTTGTGCTTTTTGTTCTTGGGGTTCGGCTTGTCGCCGGAGCGCTGGCGGCTCTCGGTTTTTTCCGGCTCCGGGACGGCGGGCGTGTTGTCCTGCCCCTGACCGGCAGCGCCAAAGAGCTTGTTGAGGAAGGGGAACGTGGCGGTCTGGCTGTCAGCCTCGTCGTCCTCGCTGCCGTCCTCCGCGTCATGGCCCTGACTGAGCAGGCTCTCAAGGCCGTTCATGGCCTCGGTCATTTCGCCGTTGAGATTTTCGAGGTCGTCCTCTGAAAGCCCCATGCGTTCGATCATATCGTCGACGGGCTTGATGCCCATCTCCTTTGCGCATTTGAGGCAGAGGCCCTCGTTGACGGTCTTTCCGCCGTCGATTTTCGTTATAAAAACGACTGCAAGATTCTTTTTGCATCTTGAGCACAGGGTCGGTTTCATAAAAGGCTTCTCCTTATCGTGTTTCCTTCTGCAAAGTATATCACAGGCAGGCCGTCGTATCTTTGCAGAATTGTAAACGTTTTTTGGAAAATTATTTACGGGACATACAGCGTCCCATGGCCGTTAGCCAGGAGAATGGCTGAGCCGTCCTCGCGCATGACGGCGCTGGACGCGCCGGTCGTGTTGTCGGAAACGTCGTATTCCGTGAGATTCTGATCGTAAATGGAAAGCGCGCCGCTCGTCAGGAGGGCGAGATACTTGCCGGAAGCAGAGATATCCAGAATCTGCTCACTGGTTGGAAGCGTGCCGAGCACTGTCCCGTCATACCCGACGGTCAGGACGGTATAGCCGTTTCCGGCCTTATAGAGATTCATGACGAGCGTGACGAAGCCGTTTCCGTCCAGCGTGTAGTCCTTGAGATAGGCGTCCTCAAAGGCGTAGCTGCCGAGGCACTGGCCGTCCAGCTCATAGAAATACAGCGCGTCTTCACACAGGACGCAGAGCGTGTTTCCGGGCAGGAAATGCAGATCGTAGATCAGGGCATTTCCGATGGGGATGGTGCGGAGAATTTCCTCCGAATCCGTCCGGAAGAGGACGACGGAGGACTGGAACATCCCGTCCTCCTGCCCCAGGGCGGCAGCGGCAGCGTATTTTGCGCCGGAGGAGACGGTGCAGCGCATGAAATACTGGCTCGACGAGAGCCAGCGGTAGATCAGCGCCTGCTGGCTGTTGTAGACATAGAGCACGGCGCGATAGCCTGACTCACTGGATAAATAGCAGATGCTGCCGTCAGACGCAATATCCGCGTCCAGAATCGGCTTCTGGGATGAAACGTGCAGGACGGAGCCGCGTTTCTGGCTGGCGGCCTCCAGCGTATTGCCGCCGGTGTCGTAGGCCAGCGCGAGGTCACCGCCGGTCTTTAAAACTGGCGCGGACATGGACGCCTGAATGGAGGCTGTCTCCACGCCGTCCTTATCGTAAAGACTCAGGCCCGTCGCGGAGGCGACGGACAGCCCGCCGGACAGCCCGGCATAGCGGTTGGAGTTGCTTTCGTCGTAGACGAATCGGCCCGTTTTGCTGTCCTCGGAGACGTTCAGATAGCGCACGTAGCGCTGCAGCGCGTCCAGATTCAGCCGGTCGCGGAACACATAGGCCGCCACGCCGCCCGTGACAAACACGAGCAGGACCGCAAACACGGCGATCCGCTTTCCTAGGCCCGGATGCTTCTGCGGATGCAGCTGCGAGATATTATCCGACATGAAAAACCGCCTTTCCGTCATCATACCAGAGCTGCGTCATGTAAAGCCCGCCGGGCGGGACGGTCGGCCCCGCCGCCGTGCGGTCGCCGTTCAGGAGGATCTGTGCGACGGCCTCCGGCGGGAACTTTCCTTCGGCGGCATAGACGCAGGTGCCCACCATGGCGCGGGCCATATTATAAAGAAAGCCGTTGGCGCTGACGCGCAGCGAAATGAGATCGCCGTCGCGCTCGACCTTGTAATCATAAACCGTGCGCACGGTGGATTTGACATCCGTGCCGACCGAGCGGACGGCGGCGAAGTCGTGCGTGCCGATGAAGCAGTCCGCCGCGCGCTGCATGACCGTCTCGTCCAGATGCTTGGGGTAGAACCATGCACGGTTGACATAAAACGGATCGCGGATGCCGGAATTATAGATCAGATACGTATATTCCTTTTTGACGCAGGAGCCGATGGCGTTGAAGTCCTCGTGCACCTCCATCGCGTTTGTCACGACGATATCCTCCGGCAGGTGCGTGTTGAGCGCATACGGGATGCGGTCACACGGAATGCGGGCGGAAGTGCGGAAATTGGCGACATAGACGCGTGCGTGAACGCCTGCGTCCGTGCGGCCGCAGCCGGTCATATGCACCGGATGGCCGACGACGGCCGCCGCCGCCTCTTCCAGCGTCTGGCCGACGGTCGTGACCGTCTTCTGCACCTGCCAGCCGTGATAGGCTGTGCCGAGATATTTGAGCGTCAGGGCGATGTTGCGCATAGGATACTTCCTTATCATCTGAGTGTGAGCGGTGGAAATAGGAGGGCGCTTGTAGGGGCCGATGCCCACATCGGCCCGGCGGATTGCATCGTTTTTACGGTAATCTTCGGCGAATTCGTAACTTCTCATCGGGCCGATG
>OHHL01000523.1_pt1 | contig 13298 bp, 9 predicted proteins | sample 1568031 | NCBI WGS metagenome assembly OHHL01 (sample SAMEA3879513, study PRJEB24766) | human gut metagenome | biome: human-associated habitat; feature: feces | place: USA | collected 1985/1987 | reverse complement strand
ACCTATGATGTACAAAGGAACTGATTTCCCTCCTGTTTTCCTAACAATCATCATCCGGCACACGGGTTCTTGCGTGTCAGAGCAGAGCTGCCATTTAATTGGAAAGATAATAATTATCTAAAGAATATATTTGTAGTTAAAAAGTTTCCTACACAAGAAACTTTATCTATTTTTGTGGTATGAATACGAATTTGCAAAAAATAGGAGAACTTTTGGCCCAATGCCGAAAAAACAAAGGATTGACACAGAAGTCGGGGTGATGATTGGCGTCCAAAAAGCAATGGTTTCCAAAGTGGAAAACGGTCTGTGTGTTAATTTTGGCACTGTCAACCGCATAGCGGAGGCGTTGGGTGTCGAACCGATAGTGGCGCTCAAGTCCAAAAAGAAAGCGGACAAGAACCTAATCGATTATGTGATGACGGTCATTGTCGAATTTGCGCGCCGTCACGATTTGACAATCCGGGAGGCAAGCAATTATATCAGACGTTTCAAAGGCATTGATTTTCTCACCGAATTTTACGATGTGGAACACACGCTTTCTTTTAACGACTGTGTGGATGACCTGACCATCGTCTGCCAAAACAATGGAGGAACATTGCGATGATACTTTACCACGGTTCAAATACGGCAATCGACGGCATCGACCTCAACAGATGCCGCCCCTATAAGGATTTCGGCAGAGGATTTTACCTGACCGACATTAGGGAACAGGCCCAAAGGATGGCCGCAAGAACAGCGCGGATGTTCAGCGGAAACCCCACTCTGACTATGTTTGAGTTTGACCTCGAAGAAGCGCAGTCGAGCGAATTGAAAGTCAAGGTTTTCAAGGAGCCAGACTGGGAATGGGCACGTTTTGTCATGTCGAACCGCGATATAAACACTACTCAGCCTTGCCACGATTACGATATCGTAATTGGCCCTGTTGCCGATGATACCATTGCGCGCTTGCTACGTTTATACACCGAGAATTTTATTAACGAAGAACAACTATTGCACGAACTGACATTTTCGAAAGTGACTTCACAATATTTCTTTCACTCAGAGGCAGCGATTAAAATGCTGAAACGACTATGAACACGAATACCGCAAAATTCCTCTTTGAAGGAATATCCGCCGATGTAGTCCGTTACTTGGTGGAACGTAATGATATGGATTTGCAGGAAGCCATCTCCACATTCCACAATTCGGAGACATTCGTCAAACTGGAAGACTTCTCCACCGGCCTGTATATCGAAAGCCCGGCATACGTCTATGACCTGCTGATGTCGGAACTGAAAAACGGAAAGCTGGTGCAATAACAATAGGGCATTATTTATCTTCTGGTCATTTTATTCTTCAATCCATTCTACAATTTCCTGTGAAAGCGGACTGGTAGTAGAGCCGATTGAGGCAACCCATCTACCATTTTCATCAATCAGAAACTTATGAAAGTTCCACCCTATCTTAGCATCCGAAACCCCGTTTTCACTTTTATGCGTAAGCCATTGATAGAGGGGAGCTATATCTTTCCCTTTTACAGATATTTTAGCCATCATAGGAAAAGTCACTCCATAATTCAACGTACAAAACTCCTTGATTTCTTCATTCGTTCCGGGTTCCTGATGCAGGAAATTATTGGCAGGGAATCCGATAACGACAAAATCATCTTTTCCATATTTTTCATACAACTCCTCCAACTTGGCGTACTGGGGAGTGAAACCGCATTTAGATGCCACATTGACTACCAATACTTTCTTACCCTTGAACGTGGAAAGTGGCAAGTCCTTCCCGTCAATAGTCTTGACCGTAAAGTCATAAAAACTTTTTTGCTGTGCACCAGCTACCGATGTAATCATGGTTACAATTATGCTTAATATAAATGTTTTCATTTGAAATGCTATTTTATAATAGAACAATTCATGAAATTGAAAAGTTTTCTCTGAAAGAAAAGATTGGCGAGAGAAAATCATTATCTTTGTTCTTCTGAAAAAGAACAGAAGATATTTATGAGCAAACAAGGAACCATCATTGTGGTAGATGATAACAAAGGAGTGCTGTCGGCAGTAAAGCTATTGCTGAAAAATCATTTCGAACATATCGTCACACTGCCCTCACCCATCACACTGCCCGCTGCGTTACGTGAAGAAAATGCGCAAGTGGTGCTGCTGGATATGAATTTCAGCAGCGGACTGAATACCGGGAATGAAGGTCTGTACTGGTTACACGAGATAAAGAAAATACACCCCTCCCTGCCCGTAGTACTTTTCACAGCCTATGCTGACATAGACCTGGCAGTGCGCGGCATCAAGGAAGGAGCGACAGACTTCATCGTCAAACCCTGGGACAATGCCCGGCTGATAGAAACCTTGCTGTCTGCCTGCCGCAATTCCTCCAAGAACAAGAAGAGAGCGGAAATCCCTAAAACCGTATCTTCTATGTATTGGGGAGAAAGCAATGCCATGAAGCAACTGCGGACGCTGATAGAGAAAGTGGCGCAAACGGATGCCAATATTCTGATTACAGGAGAGAACGGCACAGGAAAAGAAATGCTGGCGCGGGAAATACACGCCTTGTCCAACCGATACCGGCGGGATATGATAACAGTGGACATGGGTGCCATCACCGAATCCCTGTTCGAAAGCGAACTGTTCGGCCATAAAAAAGGCTCGTTTACCGATGCCCATACCGACCGTGCTGGTAAATTTGAAGCCGCCCATGAAGGGACTTTGTTTCTGGACGAAATAGGCAACCTGCCCTATCACCTGCAATCCAAACTACTCACCGCCATTCAGAGCCGGAGCGTGGTGCGAGTAGGAAGCAACGAACCGATACCTGTCAACATACGTTTGATTTGCGCCACCAATTGTAATTTGGAAGAGATGGTGGCCAAAGGCAAATTCCGCGAAGATTTGCTTTACCGCATCAATACCATCCACATCGAGATTCCCCCTCTGCGGGAACGCAAAGAAGATATTATCCCTTTGGCCGAACGCTTTATAGACCGGTTCTGCAAACAATATGACAAAGGAAATATCCTTCTTTCTACCGGTGCGCAAGAAAAGTTACGGACATATCCGTGGTATGGAAACATACGCGAACTGGAACATGCCGTAGAGAAAGCGGTCATTATCAATGAAGATGGTATATTGAGTGAGGAACATTTTCATTTTCCCCGAAAAATAGCGGCTCCTGCGACAGAAACAAGTGTCTCTACACTGGAAGAGATGGAATTGCAAATGATTCAGAAAGCGATAGAGAAATGCAACGGAAACCTCTCGGCTGTAGCGGCACAGTTGGGAATTACCCGGCAGACGCTTTATAATAAGATGAAAAAATTCGGATTATGACCTATTATCTCATCTCATTCTTCACGATGGTTCAGGATGACAAAACAAATAACAATAATCTATTTTTAAACAGGAACTAAAGGAACATTCAAACGAAATAATAAATAATTAAGCTGTGAAACAATTCTTCTTCCGCCTATTTACCGTACTGGTTCTAGCCATTGCCTGCACCTTACTAATCCAGCAGCGCAACTGGTTGTGGCTATGCGTAATCGTACCTTCATTCCTCGTTTCCATAGGCTGGTTTTACCGCCTGTACACTTTTAATACCCGGAAGATAGCCTTTCTGCTCGACGCCATCGAAAACGACGACCCCGCTGTTCGTTTTTACGAACATGCCTCCCCTGGCGATTCTTCCATGGTCAATGTCATGCTGAACCGTATCGCACGTATTTTGTACAATGTAAAACAGGAAACGGCACAACGCGAGAAGTATTATGAGCTCATCATGGACTTTGTAGAAACCGGCATAGTGGTACTGAACAGCAAAGGCTCCGTTTATCAAAAGAACAAAGAGGCCATGAATCTGTTGGGGCTGGATGTTCTGACTCATGTCAAACAACTCTCCCGCATCTCGGACGAACTGATGACTGCTTTGGAAAAAGCAGTTCCGGGTGACAAGCTGCAAATTCAGTTCAATACGGAACGGGGAACGGTGCATCTTGCCTTACGGGTGTCCGGCATCCGTATCAAAGACGAGGAACTCCGCATTATTGCCTTGAGTGATATCAATCGGGAATTGGATGAACGGGAAATAGATTCATGGATACGCCTTACCCGCGTGCTGACACACGAAATTATGAACTCCCTGACCCCGGTGACTTCCCTCAGCGAAACGCTGCTGGCTCTTCCCGGAGCAGAAAATGAAGAAATGAAACAAGGGCTGGAAACGATTCACTCTACAGGTAAAGGATTGATAAATTTTGTCATGTCTTATCGCAAACTGACACGACTGCCATCACCTGAGCCATCGCTGTTCTATGTCCGTCCTTTCCTGGAACGGATGATCCGATTGGCACAGCACCAGCATCCATGCCCCAACATCACCCTTTCCATCCTCGAAGCCCGGGAAGACCTGATAGTCTTTGCCGACGAGAACCTGATAGCCCAAGTGGTTACGAATCTGCTGAAAAATGCGATTCAAGCCATAGGTAATGCTCCCGACGGAAAGATCACCTTGAAAGCTTATTGTGATCCGCAAGAAAGTATCCGTATAGAGATAGCCAACAACGGTCCCGCCATTCCTCCCGATGCAGCCGGACAAATTTTTGTACCTTTCTTCACGACCAAAGAGGAAGGAAGCGGCATCGGACTGAGCCTGAGCAAACAAATCATGAGACTGAGCGGTGGCACACTGACCCTGCTGCCTTACAAGGAAAAGGGACAGGCCACTGTTTTTGTGCTGGTTTTTAATTAAAAATAAAAATGTACTAATGTGTCAGCCAATTACCATCCGGTACACAGCGCAGCCATTAGCAAATTAGCAAATTATTTAAAATGAAACATTCTCCTGAATTATTAGTTTATAAAGCCTCTGCCGGTTCGGGAAAAACATTCACACTGGCCGTGGAATATATAAAACTGCTGATACAGAACCCACGGGCATACCGTAATATACTGGCTGTGACTTTTACCAACAAGGCCACTACCGAAATGAAAGAGCGGATTCTGAGTCAGCTATACGGAATATGGATAAAGGATAAGGATTCTGATCCCTATTTACAGAAAATCACAGAAGAACTGGAAATGCCCCAAGAAGACATAAGGACAGCCGCCGGTACGGCACTGCACTACATGATACACGATTACAGCCGCTTCCGGGTGGAAACCATTGACTCATTCTTCCAGTCGGTGATGCGCAATTTGGCACGGGAGCTGGAATTGGGTGCCAATCTGAATATCGAACTGAACAATATGGAAGTTCTGAGTGATGCCGTGGACTCCATGATAGAAAAGCTGGACCGACAATCTCCCGTACTCTATTGGCTGTTGGAATACATAGAAGAAAGAATAGCCGATGACAAGAGGTGGAATGTTTCCGGTGAGATAAAGAATTTCGGACGAAATATCTTCGATGAAGGATATATAGAAAAAGGAAACGGACTACGGGAAAAATTACGGGACAAAGACTGTATCAAGAATTACCGCGAAACGCTGCAAGCCATTTTGGAAGAGGTGCAGGAACAAATGAAAGGATTTGCCGACCAATTCTTCGGAATATTGGATACAAACGGGGTGAAAGTAGAAGATTTGAAAAACGGCTCCCGAGGTATAGCCAGCTATTTTAATAAATTACAATCGGGTAAACTGGATGACAGTGTCCGCAATGTAACAGTGGAAAAATGTCTGGACTGCCCCGACGAATGGGTGAAAAAAACCTCCCCCATACGCAACGCTATCCTAGGTCTGGCAGAAAAAGAACTGATTCCTCTGCTGAATGAATCGGAAAAATACAGAAGCCGGAACAATATGCTGGCCAATTCCTGCCAACTCTCCCTGCGCCACGTAAACAATATCCGTCTGCTGGCCAATATAGACGAAGAGGTACGCGAATTGAACCATGAAAACAACCGCTTCCTGCTGTCGGATACCAACGCGTTGCTTCATAACCTGGTAAAAGAAGGAGATTCCTCGTTTGTATTCGAAAAGATAGGAACAACCATACGCAACGTAATGATCGATGAATTTCAGGACACTTCGCGTATGCAATGGGACAATTTCCGTCTGTTGCTGCTCGAAGGTTTGTCTCAGGGAGCAGACAGCTTGATTGTAGGAGACGTGAAACAATCCATCTACCGCTGGAGAAACGGTGACTGGGGCATACTGAACGGATTGAAAACAAACATCGAAGCCTTTCCCGTCAAAGTAAAGACACTGACCACCAACCGCCGGAGCGCCGCAAACATCATTCACTTCAACAACGAAGTGTTTACAGCCGCCTGCGAGGTGTTGAACAACATTTACAAGGAAGAACAAAAAAAGGAATGCAAGGAACTGAAGGAAGCCTACAACGACGTGTGTCAGGAAACATACAAAGATCCCGGAAAAGGGTATGTCAAAGTGGAATTTCTATCGGATACAGAAGACATGACCTATATGGAAAACACCCTGCACCACCTAGGAGAAGAAGTGGAGCTGCTTGTGGCGCAGGGCGTGCAACTGAAAGATATTGCCATCCTGGTGCGCAAGAACAGAAGCATTCCTTTAATAGCCGATTACTTCGACAAGAACACCTCTTACAAAATCGTATCCGATGAGGCATTCCGACTGGATGCCTCACTGGCGGTATGTATGATAATGGATGGCCTGCGCTACTTGTCACAACCCGAAAACCGGATTGCCAAGGCACAACTGGCTGCTGCCTATCAGAATGAAGTATTACATAAAGGAATAGACCTCAACACTCTATTGCTGAACGGAATAGATGATTATCTGCCATTCGATTTCATAAAAGAAGCGGAGCAACTTCGCCTCATGCCACTGTATGAGCTGATGGAAAAACTTTTCAATCTGTTCCAGATGTCCTGCATCGAACAACAGGATGCCTATCTGTGCGCCTTCTTTGATGCCGTGACGGAATATCTGCAAAGCAATTCTTCCGAATTATCCGCTTTTATCACCTACTGGGAAGAAAAACTAGGCAGCAAAACCATCCCTTCCGGCGAGGTGGAAGGAATTCGCATTCTCTCCATCCACAAGTCCAAAGGATTGGAATACCATACCGTACTGCTACCCTTCTGCGACTGGAAAATGGAGAATGAGACTTACAATCATCTGGTATGGTGTGCTCCCCGGCAAGCTCCATTTAGCGATCTTGACATTGTTCCCATCAACTATTCCACAGCCATGCAGCAATCCATTTATCGGGAAGAGTTCCTGAATGAACGCTTGCAATTATGGGTGGATAATCTGAACCTGCTTTATGTGGCATTTACCCGTGCCAAAAAGAACTTGATTATATATGGAAAGGCGGAACAGAAAGGAACGGTATCCGAATTGTTAGGAAGTGCCTTATCCGACATGACCGGAAAGAGCTATGCCACCGGAGAAGAAATATACGAACTGGGAACGCTCTATCTCTCATCTCACGAAGAGGAAAAACAAGTGTCCGGCAACAAGCTGCTGACTGTAGCCCGACGTTTGCCTATCCATCTGGAAACGCTGGAAACCAACATCGAATTCAAACAGTCCAACCGTTCTGCCGAATTTATCCGGGGAGAAGAGGAGACGGAAGACAAATACATCCGGCAAGGACAGTTGTTGCATAATCTGTTCTCCGTAATCCGTACCCCGGACGATGTGCCTCCCGCCATAGAACGCCTGCGTTTCGAAGGAATCATAGAGTCGGCACAACAGGAGGAACAAATACGAAAACTCACCGAATGGGCTTTGAGGCATCCGCTGGTCAAAGAATGGTATTCGGGCAGCTGGGAACTATACAATGAGTGTGCCATTATTTATCGGGAAAAAGGAGTGCTGCAAACCCGCCGTCCGGACCGCGTGATGATGAAAGACGGAGAGGTGATTGTGGTGGACTTTAAATTCGGTAAAAAGCGGAAAACTTACAACAAGCAGGTGAAAGAATATATGGATTTATTATCGGATATGGGATATGAGCATATCCGTGGCTATTTATGGTATGTATTTAACAACGAACTGGAGGAAATAGAATAATGGAAAGCTTTTTGAAACTGGTAGCAGCCGATTTATATAAACATACGGAAGGAAACCTGGCACATACAGCCGTGGTTTTTCCTAACAAACGTGCCGGACTTTTCTTTAATGAGTATCTCGCCCAAGAGTCGGAGTCACCTATTTGGTCGCCCGCATACGTCAGCATCAGCGAATTGTTCCGTAGCCTTTCTCCATGGGAAGTGGGTGATCCGGTAAAACTGGTATGCGAACTTTATAAGATATTCCGACGGGAAACTCAAAGTACGGAAACACTGGATGATTTCTATTTTTGGGGAGAAATGCTGATCAGTGATTTTGACGATGCCGACAAAAATAAAGTGGATACCGACAAACTGTTTTCCAATTTACAGGATCTGCGCAACATAATGGACGACTACACCTTCATTGACGATGAGCAGGAAGAAGCTATCCGGCAGTTCTTCCAGAACTTCTCCATCGAACGGAGAACAGCGCTGAAAGAACGGTTTATCTCTTTATGGGACGTATTGGGAAACATTTACAAAGGGTTCCGTGAATCCTTAGCTTCTCAAAACATTGCCTACGAAGGAATGATGTACCGCCACGTCATAGAGCACCTGGATGTGGACAAACTTCCATACGAGAAATATGTTTTTGTAGGATTTAATGTACTGAACAAAGTAGAACATACGTTGTTCACCCAATTGAAAGATGCCGGAAAAGCTGTTTTTTATTGGGATTACGACGAATTTTATATGAAGGAAAACAGACAAGCCGTCACCCATGAAGCCGGAGAGTTTATCCGCCGGAACTTACGCGACTTTCCTTCTCCTTTGTCCGGTGAGTTATTCAAAAATCTCTCGAAACCTAAAGAGGTACACTACATCGCATCTTCTACTGAAAATGCACAAGCCCGTTACCTGCCTCAATGGATACGAAACAATCTGACTACACCGGAAAAGGAAACCGCAGTCGTATTGTGTAACGAAGCATTGCTTCAGCCGGTCCTCCATTCATTGCCGGCAGAAGTAAAACATGTCAATATCACCATGGGATTTCCGTTATCGCAAACTCCTGTATATAGTTTCCTCATCGCCTTACTGGAGTTGCATACCCACGGATTTAATTTCAAAAGCGGCCGCTACACGTTTCAATCGGTTGTTACACTGTTAAAACACCCCTATACCCGGCAACTCACCGGTCAAGCCGAATTGTTGGAAAAAGAACTGACCCGGAACAACCGTTTCTATCCGTTACCCGGCGAATTGGGTAAAGATGAATTCCTTACCCGGCTTTTCACTCCGCTTTCCGGAAACCTGAATCTGTGCATACGCCTGTCCGAAACTTTGCAGCAAGTGGCAGGCATTTACCAGGCAAACACTTCCGGTACCGAAGACACAGATGCATTCAACCAACTTTACCGGGAATCGCTTTTCAAAGCCTATACCACCATCAACCGGTTCCGCACACTGATAGAAGAAGATGAATTAACCGTACAGAGCGAAACATTCCGGCGATTGCTGGTCAAGGTCTTGTCAGCGACCAATATTCCATTCCATGGCGAACCGGCCATTGGTATGCAGGTCATGGGGGTATTGGAAACACGCAACCTGGATTTCCGCCACTTGGTATTACTATCGGTCAATGAAGGGCAGCTTCCCAAATCGGGAGGAGACTCTTCCTTTATTCCTTACAACCTGCGCAAAGCTTTCGGAATGACTACTATAGAGCATAAGATTGCCGTATATGCATACTATTTCTATCGTCTGCTGCAACGGGCAGAAAGGATTACCTTGATGTACAATACCAGTTCGGACGGACTGAACCGCGGCGAATGGAGCCGTTTCATGCTGCAATTCCTGATTGAATGGCCTCACCCCATCACACGTCAGTTTCTGGAGGCCGGACAGTCCCCCCAAGGCACCTCGCCTATCACTGTAGAAAAGACCCCGGATGTCATGCGCCGGATGCAAAGCCTGTTTGATGTCCGTGCCAATCCCAAAGCAAAATTTTCTCCATCAGCCTTGAACTATTACCTGGATTGTCCTTTAAAATTTTATTATAGGTACGTAGCCGGTCTCTCCGCCCCCGATGAAGTGAGTGCGGAAATAGACTCTGCCACATTCGGAAGTATTTTCCATTATGCAGCCGAACATATTTATAAAGACCTGACCACTCATGGCAAAGTCATTAATAAGGAAGCATTGGAAACGTTGCTACGCAATGAAGTGAAGCTGCAAGATTATGTGGATACAGCATTCAAGAAATTATTCTTTAATGTTCCGCAAAACGAGAAACCGGAATATAACGGCGTACAACTTATCAACTCTGCCGTTATTGCAAGATATTTAAAACAACTTTTACAAAATGATTTACGTTACGCTCCCTTCACTTTTATTGCATCGGAAATGGAAGTGGATGAACCCATCGACATACAAACACCCAAAGGAGTCATAAAATCACGTATCGGGGGAATTATTGACCGTATGGACAGCAAGGATGGCACACTCCGTATTGTGGACTACAAGACAGGCGGTGATGCAGACACCCCACCCCATGTGGAATCTCTGTTTATTCCGGACAAGAAACGTTCCAACTATGTATTCCAGACGTTCCTGTATGCCGCCATCATGTGCCGCAAGCAACCAACGATGAAGATAGCTCCGGCCCTTCTCTATATTCATCGGGCCGCTACAGAAACCTATTCTCCCGTTATACAAATGGGCGAGCCACGAAAGCCCAAAGAGGCTGTGGAAGATTTCAGTAAATATGAAAAAGAATACCGTGAACGACTTCAAGGATTATTAGAAGAGATATTTAATCCGGAAAAATCATTTACCCAAACAGAAATCATAGAAAAATGTACCTATTGTGATTTCAAGGCACTATGTAAAAGATAGACTATAGTGGTTAGTGGTTAATACCTGCGGCATGACAGCGCAGTCCACTAATCACTAACCACTGATCTGCCACACTATTCCAACGCTCTCTGTCTGCAAAAGCATCCACAGAATTTATCTTCCACATTCTCTATCGGTGCTTTGAAAATACCATAGACGGAAGACCCCGAGCCACTCATGGCGGCATACACTGCCCCCAAATCATACAATTCATCTTTTATAGCAGCAATCTCAGGGAACTTTTTGAAGACACTATCTTCAAAATCATTCTTCATACTGTTTTTCCATGTTTCCATAGGTTGCTTTACAATTTCTTTCAAAGAAACAGCCGGACGCACAGGCTTTATTTCGGCAAACGCATCCCGGGTGGACACAAAGATATCAGGTTTAATCAAAATTATATGGTATCCCTTTAATGACAATTCCACAGGCTCGAACAGATTCCCTATTCCGGTAGCGAAAACAGGTTTGTTCCGAATGAAAAAAGCACAGTCTGCCCCTAGTTTTACCGCATATTCCTCCATCCGTTCCGTACTGAGTCCCAATGAAAATTTATCATTCAGAAGCTTTATCATACAAGCGGCATCTGATGATCCGCCACCTAGTCCGGCACCCGACGGTATATGCTTGTACATGTGTATATCTACCGGCAACAGTCCGGGATAGTCTTTTTTTAATAACTTATAGGCTTTTACTACCAGATTATCTTCGGGTTCACCCTCCAAAGGAGATCCGCTTATGTGTAAAGTGTATTCTTTGTCATTGTTTTCCCGCCGCGTCACTTCCAGAGCGTCTTGCAGGTTTATCGGATAAAATATAGTTTCCAGATTGTGGTATCCATCCGGGCGCTTTTCTACAATATTAAGTCCCAAATTAATCTTTGCATTAGGAAATGTAATCATATTCTGTTCTTTAAATAGTTATTTTTAGTGTGTTTCGTTAGATTGTTGCCCGTTCTACAAAGATGCACGCCATCTTTTATCCGGACAGAGCGCCAAATATAGAACAAACTTTTCATTTTACCATATAAAAAAACCATTTACTGTCCAGATTGTTCATTTCTCCGTATATTCAGGTTCATATTTCTTTTATTATTTTTGGGAATGGACGAGTGTCCAACTCAGCAAAAAGTTCTATCTTTGCCCTACTTTAAACAGACGACAATGGCAGAAACGAGAAAAATGACACGTACTCCCAAAACTTCGAAAGCAAAGCCTGTTGACGAATACGGACATTTACAGCCCCAGGCACCTGAGCTAGAGGAAGCTGTATTGGGAGCCTTAATGATAGAAAAAGATGCTTACTCATTAGTAAGTGAGATTCTTCGTCCCGAATCTTTTTATGAACGCCGTCACCAACTTATTTATTCGGCTATTACCTCTTTGGCTTTACGCCAGCAACCAGTCGATATCTTGACTGTGGCCGAACAATTACGCAGCACCGGTGAACTGGAAGATGCAGGCGGTCCTTTTTACATAACACAGCTAAGCGGCAAGGTAGCCTCTTCCGCACACATAGAATATCACGCACGTATCATCGCGCAGAAGTTTCTTGCACGCGAACTGATTACCTTTACCAGCAACATCCAGACAAAGGCTTTCGACGAAACCCAAGACGTGGACGACCTGATGCAGGAAGCGGAAGGAAAACTGTTCGAAATCTCGCAGCAGAACATGAAGAAGGATTATACGCAAATCAACCCTGTCATCCAGGAAGCGTATGAGATGCTTCAAAAAGCGGCGGCACGAACGGACGGGCTGAGTGGTCTGGAAAGCGGTTTCCATGCATTGGACAAAATGACCTCGGGCTGGCAAAATTCCGACCTGGTGATTATTGCCGCCCGCCCCGCTATGGGTAAAACGGCTTTTGTTTTGAATATCGCGCAGCATGTAGCATTTAAGCAGAATCTGCCGGTAGCCATATTCAGTCTGGAAATGAGTAAGGAGCAGCTGATCAATCGTATGTTTTCCCTGGAATCCAGCGTGGATGCCCAGAAGCTCCGTACCGGCCAGCTGAATGACCAGGAATGGGAACGACTGATCGAGAGTGCCGGTGTCATCGGCAAGTCCAAGCTGATGATCGACGATACCCCCGGTATCAGCATTGCCGAGCTTCGTTCCAAATGCAGAAGAATGAAGCAGGAAAACGGTCTGTCCATGATCATCATCGACTACTTACAGTTGATGTCGGGAAGTGGCGGAAGAAGCAGCGATTCCAGACAGCAGGAGATTTCCGATATTTCGAGATCCCTGAAAGCAGTCGCCAGAGAGCTGTCCGTACCGGTGCTGGCATTGTCTCAGTTGAGCCGGGCTGTAGAGCAGAGACCGGATCATCGCCCTATGTTGTCTGACCTGCGTGAGTCCGGAGCCATCGAGCAGGATGCCGATGTGGTTATGTTCATTTATCGAGATGATTATTA
>OHHL01000511.1_pt1 | contig 13445 bp, 7 predicted proteins | sample 1568031 | NCBI WGS metagenome assembly OHHL01 (sample SAMEA3879513, study PRJEB24766) | human gut metagenome | biome: human-associated habitat; feature: feces | place: USA | collected 1985/1987 | reverse complement strand
TGAAAGGGTAGATTTTGCCGCGTACGACGGCTCGGTCGCCGGGATTCAGCACGGTCGAAGAGTCGCATCGAACCACGAGGTTTCCGGCGGCGGGGAGCCATTCTCCGGTTTCGGAGTTCCGCAGGGCGCGGATCGTTGTGCCGGAGGCCGTTTTGCCTTCCCGTTCAGAGAGGCGTTCCCGGACGATGATTTCGTATTCGCCCGGAGTGCCGGTCGGCGGAGCGGGAGTGTGTCCCAGTTCGGTGACGGTCATGCCGAAAAGCAGAATGGCTCCCAGGGTGGCGAGGTTTGCGCTCCGGTCGTCGGCGTGCAATGCCAGGATACCGCAGACGAGGAATCCGCCTACTAACAACCACAGCGGCAGTACGTAGTGGTCGGCCAGCAGGATGCCGGCCGCGAGCGGCGGCAATGCGCGGAGCATGGGCATGCGCCGGAGTTTCGACCGGAGGTTTTCGGACTTGAGTCGTAGCATAACGGAGCCGGATCGCGGGAAATGGACGGAGAACCGGGCTTTGACTTTGTGTTTTTTTCGTTTTCTGCGTTCGGCGGGACCTCGCGGACAATCACGGGCCTCGTCGATCGGATATTTGCGGTTTGCCTCCTTCGGATGCGGCGGAATATTCCCGCCTCTTCGTTGCATCCGCTTCGAGTGTCGGTTTTCGGATTCGGCGGTTTTCCGATTCGTAAAGATAACTGTTTTTTCGGAAGAATGAGCCGTTCGGATGTATGGATAATACAAAACGACACGCATCATTTCATTCGATGCGTGTCGTTTTGTCGTGTCGGAGATCTTTTCGCCCGTTTAGAACGATGCGAATGTGTTCCAGTTCGAATTTTGCTCCGCTGCGGCCTGGATGTCGGCAGGCAGGTTGGCGAAGAAATCGAAGCCGGTGAGCCGTTCGATCTCGGCGACGGAAGTCGCATAGTTCGTGTAGCTATCGTTCGAGTACTCCCTGTGTTCCATCCAGAAACCGATCGTCATGGCCGACGTCACTTTGTTCGACGCGTCGCGCCGGACTTTCAACAACGCTTTGTAGTAATAGTTCGGTACGGGGCATCGTTTGCTGTCCGACTTCGGTGTGATCCAGGTGATCGCTTCGTGGTTGCCTGCGGTCTGGAGAATAGCGCCCGTCACCACATATACCGTGTCCGTAGTCGCAGTGATATTTCGGACGCCGCTTTCGAGCTGCTGCCAAATACCGCCGTTGAATTTGTTCTGAATCTGCGGCGTGGAATTGGTTGCGTAATAGGTCTGTACGACCAATTCGTCCGAACCGTTGCGGTCGGCGTTGGGTATCTGGTGCCCCCGGGCGTAGAACTCTTTCGAATTGTCATATCCGTCCGATGTGGTAGCTCCGAGATTGACCCCGTAGCTGCTCGACCAGACGTTGATCTGTTCGGATTCGGCCAGTCCGGGATTGCGCTGCCATTTGTCGGAACGTCCGTTTCCCATGTGTCCTTTTGCGAGCGGATAGGCTACCCAGTAAGCCGTGTAGGTCGATTTGTCGTAGTACATCGTGTAGTTGCGCTGCGATCCGGAGGCGGGATAAACCGTCTGCGTGATCGTCGCGTCGGCTGTCGTGCGGGCCGGAAGCTCGTACCAGGCGGCATGATCCGTCCGTGCTCCTTCGGTGGTAAAGGTTGTCGAAGAACTCTGCGGCGTGGAGCCGTTGGTCGCCGTTACGACGCCGTAAACCGTGTACGTCGTTGCGGGCAGAAGATCGGAGAGGTTGGCGGTCGCTTCGTTTCCGACAACAGCGGCAACGACACTTCCCGTGTCGCTGCCGTTCGTTGCGGAATAGAAGAACTGCACCTCGGTTGCGTAAGCGGTGTCGGTCAGACTACTGGAAACCTTCGCTGTACTCGAAGTTATGTCGCTTACGTTCGGTGTGGCAATTCCCGGGGTAGGGTCTGGGGAAGGATTCCCGCCCCCATTTCATTGTTTCTTGAAAAGCCGGAACACACCGTTCTGATTGGTCGTTTCACTCTTATAAGTACGCCAACTGGATGTAGAGTAAATGGCCAAGAATCGGCTGGTTGTTGTGTTCTCTATCGCCCAATGGTATTTTGCCGATGCCTTATAAGTGAATGTCCAGATGTTGGTTGCATAACTCGGGTCAATACGCAGACCGTTGTTATCCGCAATCGTACCCAGCGCCTGCGAAGAGTCGGCTGTAGAGGTGATCGTGAAGCCTGAACCGCTTTCTGTAACCGTCCAAGTCATATCTGCGGTGGGGTTCGTGATTGTGCTACCCGAAAGAGTGCCGGAAGGTAATGCTGCGATTGCAGGTGCTTTAGTTGTTCCGGTTGCCGTATTAGGAAGGTAATAGTCTGTATCGCTCATATTTCCTACGAAAATGTATTCGCCTGCTTCGAGTGTGGTAACTTCTTCATAGGTAATGAGAGACTGGCCTTGAGCTGCCTGTTTGATCGTGATGTCTGCTGTCGCAGTTGAGTAGGTAAGGGTTATCGTCGCTTCTCGTTCTGATCCAATGTTGGCATCAACGGTGAAAGAGACCTCTCCTTCGTTACTCGTTTCGAAAGTATTGATCCACGTAGCACTTTCTTCTGCCTTTGCCGAAATTTGAGACCCGTTCGGATTCTTGATCGTATAAGTTACCGTTACTATATCACCTTTGGATGGTACATTGACAGTAGTGCCGCTGGTAATGTTAATTTTCGGAGATTTATCCACTACGGCCGGAATCAAGGTGAGATCCTTGGTCTGGGTAGCGGCGTAGAATCCGAAACCATTGGCTGCTGTTGTATTTTTTGCCAGAATACGGCTTGGCTCGGCCGCCGATGCGATTTGGTATGTATTCCCGGTTTTATTTTTGGTAATTACCAATTCGTAAGGACTTGTGGAAGTCGTGGCTCCGTTGGTAGAACCGCCTTGCCAAGAAAGATAGTTTTCGCCTTGACTGATCGTGTAGTTGTCTCCCGATTTGTTAATTGTCCATACGAGGGTTTCATCATCCGTTTTAAACGGATTTTCCGGTGTAATCACAATGGGAGCCAAACGATTACCTTCTGCGGCAGAACTCATTGCATAATTTACATTGGATTGCGAAACTGTGATGACGTAGTCGCCGCTCAATGTTTCGTTCTCCTCTTCCGTAGCGCCGGTCATATCGACCGCGAAAGTCGAGCTGTCGCCCGCTGCGAAAGCCAGGGCCCGGCCCTCCTGAACGGTTACCGTCTTGGTGAAGATCTTCGATGCGGTGGTCACGGTAACGGTGAATGTTTCACCGGTTGCCACTTCGAACGGGAAGCAGGTGAAATAAGCCGTCATGCCCGCTTCGCTATTGGCCGTGATGTTCATCTCCGAAGAGTAGTTCAACGTCACGTTATCGGCGAAATTGTTAATATAGCCATACTCCTTGATGGTACCTGCCGTCATATCGACATAGCTGCGGCCCGTGACTTTTTTGTCGGGAGCCGTAAATTTGACGCCGAGGACACTTTCCGCAGATGCGAGGTTCTTGACCGTCATCTTACCGATGGCAACGGCACGGCCGAAACTCATTTGCAGTTCGGTCGGCTGACTCTCCAGCGAGATCGATTTGGCGATCAGCAGGTCCGCGTTCGAATCGAAACTCGTAGCGGTCGGCTGCTGGACTGTGGGAGTGATGACCTTCATGTTGGTGATGTCCGTATTGCTGGAGGTAACCCATGCCGAAGCGGGGTAAACCGCGTTGTAAACGAGCGGGGTGTTCTCGTTTGCGGGGAACGTTACGGCGAATTTTGCAATGTCGCCGCTTATCACGCCCTCTTGCGAGGTAGCAAATACGGTAGTGGAAGCCGCCGTTTCGAGTACTTGCAGGAATTCACCGGTCGCATTCCACGAAACTTTCCCCGTCAGGGGATCATACGTCGTACGGGAACCGGATGCCGATTCGAGTTCAGACGATGCGGTGACCGTCATCGTTACTTTACGACCGTTCGACGGGTCGGAAACCGTGTCGTCTTTGGAACAGGCTGCGAACAGAGATGCACACACTGCGACAGCCAAAATGGATTTGAAAAAAGTTTTCATAGTCGTAGGATGTGTTTGTTAGTATTCTCCGTAATCGGTGTCATTAACGCTGCCGCCGGCTCCGCCATAGTCCAGGACAGTGCTGTTGGCAAAACCTTTCTCGATCGAGATGCTGAGGATCTCAACCGAAGGAGCGGAGTACGAAGTTCCCCCCCCCTTAACCGTAGATTCGTAGTGTTTTTTCATAATCATAGAGGTATTATGTTTGAGAGTTTTTACATCGTGTCCTGGTTATGGGCTACCACAAATATAGACAATATTCAATTAAGGAACAAGAAAGAATCCAAAATTCATCGAATCTTCATATTTCGATGCGGATTATGCGTGAAAGCGTCCGAAATTTAGTATAAATTGTCGAACATGCTCTGGCTTTTGTCGTATTTCAGGTCGGCGAGGGAAGCCGCTTTGACGCCGATGTTGAAACTCCAGCTCTGATAGTGGCCGAAGGGGACCCACGCGAACGACATTTGCCAGCAATGCAGGTCGCGCGAAATGGTGATGGAGGCCGGAGTCAGCTCCTTGGCCTGGAAGTCGTAACCGCCTTGGAATGTTATGCCCATCTTGGGTAGGATCGTAACGCTGCCGTTGATGCCGAGCGTTTGGGTGATGTTTTTCTGGTAGCCCGTCGTGCCGTTGTTGGTCGGTGATGCGGAGTAGCTGACCGTATAGTTGAATCCCAGGTTCCAGGGTAGCGAGAAGTCGTAGTAGGCCTGGGTCATGTATTGCCGTCGCAGGGCCGGGTTCATTTGCCCGTAAGGGTCGTAGAAAGGATTGGCGTAGGCCGGATCGACCGGGGCGCTGTTGATGTCGTTGATCGCCGGGGTGGAGTTGTCCTGGCGGGATTGGAACGTATAGCCGAACGAAGTGCTGGCCGATACCACACGGCCCGGGAAAAAGAGTTTGTTGATACGCTGGCCCTGCGGGGTGACCCGGTAAGGGTCGAGCGTAGCGTTGATATTGATGCCGAAATTTTGGAAAACGGTCGTGCGCAGCGAAATGGGGATGTTCGAAAGTCCCATGGAGTCGGCCAGGAAGTTATAGGATACCTGTCCGATGCGGAGTTCGTCGATCAGTTTGATCTTCTTCATACCCGAGGTATCGCGTTTGCTGAGCACCTTCATTTCGAGCGTCTGCGAGAGCGAGGCGTTGATGGCCATGGACTGACCGGAGCTGGGCACGCCGAAGATGCTCCCTTCGAAAGGCGAGTAGGTCTTGAAATTACCCAGCGTATCGCTCTGCACGGTCTTTACGTAGCCGTATTTCTGCTTGGAGAAGTCGGGGGCGTAGGAGAAGCTCACCGTCGGGGTGATCGTGTGGCGGATCGCCTGTATCTTGCGCGTTTTCTTCTTGGCCTCGTAGCGGCCATAGATGATCGTCGAGGCCTGCAGGCTGAAGTTGTAGTTGTACAGACGGTAGAACCCGTACTCCGGGTCGAGTTTGTCGATGCGGTTCAGCACCGGGTTCCAAACCTGCTCCTGTTTTTTGAAATACCACTTTTCGGTGTAGTTGATCGTAGGTCCGAAGTTGATATAGTTGAAGATGTTGTACGTCGCCGAGATGGGAATGCTATGCTCGAAGCCGTACTGCATGTTCTGGAGTGTTTCCTTGGTGAAGATTTCGGACTCTTTGGCGTTGGCCTTGTTGTTGAACTTGCCGGTGTAGCGGAGCGAAATCTTTTCGTACCATCGCTGCTTGCCCATCGCCTCCTTGCGTTTGAAGGGGTAGAAGGTCGAAACGTTGAAGACGACGTTCGGCAGGGCGATCGAGAGCGTTCCGCTCTGCGAGTTCTGCGAAACGGACATGTTGGCCGAAAGGGAGAACGGTGTGCCGAGCCAGCTTTTCGAATAGGAGATCGTCGAACTTGTCTGCGTCTGGAGCGCTTCGTTCAGGCTGGTAGCCGAATAGCGGTTGTAGCCGCTGGTACGGAAATCGACCGATGCGGAGAAGGTCGATCCCGGATTGGCTTTGGGGTCTTGCGTATGCTGCCAGTAGAGCTGGAAGTTGTTCTGCTGGAGGAAGTCGGGTTCGCCCTTGTCGCCGACACGGACGTTCGAGTAGTTGAAATTCAGGGTGCCGTTGTACTTGTAACGCTTCATATAGCGCGACATCGCGGATGCCTCCCACGATCCGAGGGTGTAGATACCGCCCCGGATGGCCAGGTCCATGTGCTCTCCGAGCGTGAAGTAGTAGCCCAGGTCACGGATGTAGAATCCCTTGGTCGATTCCTCGCCGAAAGTCGGCATCAGCAGACCCGACTTGGGGCCGGAACTGAGCGGGAAGAAACCCTCGGGCAGCAGCGGAAAGTAGATGGGAACGTCTTCCAGGACCAGGTAGGCGGGACCCGTGACCACTTTCTTGCCGGGAATCACCTTCGCCTTGGTCATCGCCAGGTAGAAGTGGGGGTGGTCCGTCTGGTCGCAGGTGGTGTATTTGCCGTCCTGGATGTGGATGGTGTTGTCGTCCATCTTTTTGACGTTGTTGCCGATCAGCCAGCCGTCGCCCTCCTGAGTCGCCACGCCTTTGATTTTCGCCTTTTTGCTGCCGATGTTGTAGGTGATCGTGTCCATCGTGTAGGGATTGGCGGCTCCTTCGGTGAAAGTGGGGTTGGTAACTGTCGGTTTGCCGTCTATCGTGTCGCGCTTGCCGTGGGCGTAGATGATCTTTTCGTCCATATTGACCCGCATGAAATCTCCCTTGAGATTCATGTTCTGGTAGTTGATATCACCCTGGTTGTAGATATAGACCGTGCGGTTGCGTACGTCGTAGTAGAGCGAGTCCTGGTTTTTGCCGCTGATGATGTCGTCCAGGAAAGATTTTTTCCGGGTCGTATCGCGCTGGGTCGTGTCCTGACGCAACGAATCGCGCAGCAGCGAGTCGTTGCCGGTGGGAGCCGTACTGTCGGCGGGGGCGATCGGCGAGAGGGGAGGCGCTCCGAAGATCGAGTCGATCCTGGTGTCGAAAAGCGAATCCTGCTCCTCTTCCGTACGTGTTTCGGCGGTCGGGGGGCGGTCGGCTTCCCGTTGAAGGCGCCGAATCTCCCGGCGGGTTTCGCGGCGGGATTTTTGTACGGCTTGCGTCGGAGTGCTGTCGGGCGGTGTTTGGCGTTCGGGTGTCGCGGGATGCTGCACTCCGCCCGGCAGCGCCATGCCGAGCACCGGAAGCAGGAAGAGCAGCAGGAGTGCTCCCGAGAAGATATATTTTGCCTTTAGCCTGTCCAAAATTCCAAAAAAAATCATACCTTTGCCGACGAGTCGGCAAAACCGCCCGAAAATGGCTCCGAAGGCCTCAGTGCGGGGGTTTTAACATCCGGCAAATATAGGTAAAAAATTCAGAACCGTTAAATTTTCAGCCACTTTTGCTATGCGGAAATCGCTTTTTCTTGTTGCCCTGTTTTTGATTGCGACACTCTCTTTCAACGGAGTTGCCGCGCAGAATATTGCACAGGGCGTGCGGGTCGTCGTAATCGATGCCGGGCACGGGGGGCCGAAGTTTCCGGGAGCTCATTACAGAGGCGTTTATGAGAAAGATCTCAACCTTCAGATCGCTCTGAAGCTCGGGGCCTTGATCGAGAAGGAGATCCCCCAGTTGAAAGTGGTTTACACGCGTAAGACGGACAAGCAGTTTTCCGAAAGTCTGACCCAGGATTTGCAGGCTCGGGCCGATATCGCCAACAAGGCGGGCGGCGACCTGTTCATTTCGATCCATACCAATGCTGCGGCATCGGCGTCGGCACGGGGAGTCGAGACCCTGATTATGGGTGAGAGTCCGCTGGAGAAGAACGCCAACGAGCGGGCCCTCTATTATAACAACCAGGAGGAGCTGCTCGATATGTCGAACGAGAAGACGGCGGCGATCGTTCGGGCTTATATCCAGAACCTGCAGTTCACCTATGGTGAATACAGCGAAGCGATGGCCCGTCTGGTGCAGAAACATTACGTCAAGTCCGGGCGGCACAATCGCGGTGTGAAGCGACAGCCGCTCAAAGTGCTCTACGCTACCGATATGCCCGGTATCCTGACCGAGATAGGTTTCCTTTCCAATTCGGAGGAGTACGCTTATATGAATTCGGCGAAGGGGCAGGCTCAAATCGCACGTGCGCTGTGCGATGCGGTGAAGGATTACGTCGCTTTCGTTCGGGGTGCGCTGCTTGTCGATGACGATGCCATTTACGAACAGGCCGATGCCGATGTCGCAGAGCCGGCTTCGGCTGCCGCTTCGGACAAAGCGGATAAGGGTAGTGTCAAAACCGGGAAAGCCGAACAGGAGAAGACGTTTTATGCCGTGCAGTTGATCGCCAGCGCCAAGCGCGTGCCGCCCAAGGACCGGCAGTTCAAAAGTTACCGGGGAAAAGTCACGGAGTTCGTTACCGGCGGCCGGTTCAGGTATAAGTATTGTGTGGGGCGTTTCGATACCCGCAAGCAGGCCGAAGCCAAGTTGGCCGAGGTGCGCAGGGAGTTCCGCGATGCGTTCGTGGTGAGTTGTCGGGGCGACCGGATCGTACAGTAAATAAAACGAAAAAAACAGGTATATGAGAAGAGAAGTTAAGATCGGCATTTTCGCCGTGCTGATGATCGGCGCCCTCTGGGCGGGTATCCGCTTTCTGAAGGGGTTCGACATCTTCAGTCGCAACGCGGTCTATTATGCCGCTTACGACCAGGTCGATGGCGTGCAGAACGCTTCGCCGATTCTGATCCGGGGCGTGAAGGTGGGAGCCGTGACGGATATTTCGTTCGATCCTTCGATCGGTAACGAGGTCGTACTTCAACTGACGATCCAGCGGAAATACCGGATTCCGTCCAATTCCGAAGCCCGGATCTACAGCAACAGCATCATGGGCGCCAAAGCGATCGAAATCGCTCTGGGCGATGCCGGGACCTACCTGCAATCCGGGGACACCCTCTGTTCGAGCCGCAGCAAGGGCCTGATGGATATGGCGGGTTCGGAACTCGAATTTTTCAAGCAGAAGATGTCGCAGGTCGTGGGGGATTTGAGCCGCACGATGGATAACCTGAATCTGATTATGGAGCAGAACGCCGCGAATATCGAAGGTACGATGTCGCACCTGAATTCGATTACGGGCAGCGTAAACGGTATGTTGCTGTCGCAGCGTGCGAATCTGGAGAGCGCCGTAGCGAATTTGACCCGTTTTTCGGAGATGCTCGGCGAGAACTCTCCGCGTATGGACAGTATTATCCTGAATTTAAGCAATTTTACCGACCAAATACAGCGTGAGAATCTGGCCGGGGCGCTCGATTCGACTCTGATGAACCTCAATGCGATCTTGGCCCGTGTCAATGCCGGGGAGGGGACTGTCGGGCAGCTCGTCAGCGATCCCCGTCTGTACGAATCGCTCAACGAGGCGACTGCGAACTTGGCGTCGCTGCTGGCCAACTTGCAGGCCCATCCTGCTCGTTACGTCCATTTCTCGCTGTTCGGCCGCGATCCCGAAAAGGCCGACCGCAAGCAGCAGAAAAAAGAGGCGAAACATGCCCGGCGCGATTCGCTCAAGGCCCTGAAAGCGGCCCGATAGTTTCGAATGTTTTCTCTGTGCGATGATCTATCCGGCGAACTTTGAACAGAAAGTCGGTTTCGACCGGCTGCGTGAGCAGGTCGCGGCGCTGTGTACGATTCGCGGCGGCCGGGAAAGGTTGTGCGCCGAACAATTCAGCACTTCGCAGGCCGATGTCGAGCGGCGGCTGGCGCTGGCGGACGAGATGCGCCGTCTGCTGGAGATGGAACGGGACTTTCCGGACGACGAGTTCGTCGATGTCGATTATATCCTTTCCAAACTGAAGATCGAAGGCAGTTTCCTCGAAGTCGAGGAGGTCGTGTTGCTGCGCCGGGCGCTGGCTTCGGCGGGGGCGATCGCCGGTTTTATCCTGGGGCGCTGTGAGGAGCTATATCCCGAACTGCGGCTCCGCAGCCGGGGGATCGAGGCTTTCCCGGAGATCGTTCGGGCGATCGACGGTATCGTCGATCAGTACGGCAAGATCCGGGACGACGCTTCGCCGGAGTTGCAGCAGATCCGGCGGATGATCCGCGAGCGGGAGGGGCAGGCCGCCAAACGCCTGCAGCAGGTGTTGTCGAATGCCAAGAAAGCCGGTATCGTGGAGGCCGACGCGATGCTCTCGATCCGCGACGGCCGGGCGGTGATTCCGGTCGCAGCGGCCAATAAACGCAAGTTGCAGGGTTTCATCCACGACGAATCGGCCACGGGCAAGACCTTCTACGTCGAGCCGGTCGAGGTCGTCGAAATCAATAACGAACTCAAGGAGCTGGAGTACGCCGAGCGGCGCGAGATCGTGCGGATCCTCTCGGCCTTCACCGACTCGATTCGCCCCGAAGCGGATCGGATCGCGCTGATTGGCGACTATCTTTCGGATCTGGATATGATCCGTGCCAAAGCCCGCTGGGCCGTTGCCAACGGAGCGGTGAAGCCGATCGTTTCGACGGACGACCGGCTGGTGCTGCGCAATGCGCGGCATCCCTTGTTGCAGCAGACGCTCCGGGCGCAGGGCAAGCAGGTGGTGCCGCTCGATCTGCAACTCGACAAACGGCGTCATATCCTGGTGATTTCGGGGCCGAATGCCGGCGGCAAGTCGGTGTGTCTGAAAACTACGGGCATCATCCAATATATGTTCCAGTGCGGATTCCTGGTTCCGGCATCGGAGAATTCGGAGCTGCCCCTGTTCCGCAACCTAATGATCGACATCGGGGACGAGCAGTCGATCGACGACGATCTTTCGACCTATTCGTCGCACCTGCTCAATATGAAGAACATGCTCGCCGGAGCTTCGAACCGGACGCTGGTGCTTATCGACGAGTTCGGTTCGGGTACGGAGCCTATCATCGGCGGGGCGATCGCGGAGTCGATCCTCGAACGGCTCCGCAGTAAAGGCTGTTACGGGGTGATTACGACCCACTATGCCAACATTAAGTATTATGCGTCGAACACCGAGGGAATCGCCAACGGAGCGATGATGTTCGACGTGCAGAATATCCGGCCGCTGTTTCGGCTCGAGATCGGCAAGCCGGGCAGTTCGTTCGCCGTGGAGATCGCCCGCAAGATCGGGTTGCCGGAGGATATTATCCGCGATGCGGGCGAAAAGGCCGGCAGCGATCATATCAACCTCGAGAAACAGTTGCGTGAAATCGCCCGTGACAAACATTACTGGGAGCAGAAGCGCGACCGCATCCGGATCGCCGACCGCAAGGTCGAGGAGCTGGAACAGACCTATGCCGACCAGCTTTCGCGCATCCGGCAGGAGCGCTCGGAAATCTTGAAAAAGGCCAAGGAGGAGGCGCAGCGGATGATCGCCGACGCCAACCGTCAGATTGAGAATACGATTCGGACGATCCGCGAAGCGCAGGCCGAGAAGGAGCTTACCCAGTTGGCCCGTAAGGAGTTGAACGATTTTCGGGACAGGGTGGAGAGGACGGATGCAGCGGATGCGGCGCACGACGAACGGGTGGCCCGCGAAATGGAGAAACTCGAACGCCGCCGCCAGCGTCGTGCCGAGCGCAGACAGCAGGCCGGCGAGACTCCGGAGGTCGCACAGCCTGCCGTGCCGGAGAAACCCCGCGAGGCGGAGGTCGGCTCGAAGGTGAAGATCGCCGGGCAGGACATTCCCGGCGTGGTGCTTTCGATCAAGGGCCGGAAGGCGCAGGTGGCATTCGGACAGATTCTTACGACGGTGGATAGAAGTTCGCTCGTCGTGATCTCGGGCGCCGAATTCAAGCAGGCGACCAGGCCCGTGCAGCCGCGCACGGTGGTATCGGTCGATGTGTCGGCCCGCAAGCTCAATTTCAAGGATCATATCGATGTGCGGGGCCTGCGTGCCGCCGAAGCATTGGAGGAGGTGCGGGATTTTATCGACGACGCGATCATGGTTGGCGTCGGTACGGTCACGATCCTGCACGGCAAGGGGACGGGGGCGCTCAAGGAGGAGATCCGCCGTTATCTGCGCACGGTGCCGGAGGTCGAACGGGCTGCGGACGAACACGCCGACCGGGGCGGAGCGGGGATTACGGTGGTGACTCTGCGTATGGATTGACGGCAGTTATGTAAAGGAAAGATACGACATGAAATACATGTTATCGGAAATCGCCCGCATTTGCGGGGGCGAACTCATCGGGGAGGATTTGCCGGTGGCACGGGTGCTTACCGACAGCCGCAACTGTTCGTTCGGCGAGGAGCCGCTGTTCGTGGCCATGAAAGGTACCAATCACGACTCCCACGCCTTTATTGGCGAGATGGTTCGCCGGGATGTGAAGGCATTTCTTGCGGAGCGGAAGACGCAACTTCCGGCCGGTTGCGGCTGCGTGGTGGTTCCGAGCGCCATCGCTGCCCTCCAACAGCTTGCGGCCCATCACCGGACTCGGTTCAAGGGGCGCGTGGTCGGTATCACGGGTTCGAACGGGAAGACCGTGGTCAAGGAATGGATCGCCCAGCAGATTCCTGCCGGCGTCAAATATTTCCGGTCGCCGAAAAGTTATAATTCGCAGTTGGGCGTGGCGCTCTCGCTGCTGATGATCGAAGGGGACGAGGAGTTGGCGTTGATCGAAGCGGGGATCTCCTGTCCCGGGGAGATGGTGCGTCTGGAGCGGATGATCCGCCCCGATACGGTGATTTTCACTTCGATCGGCGAGGCGCACCAGGAAAATTTCACCTCGCTCGAGGAGAAGAGTGCCGAAAAGTTGGTGTTGGCGAAGGGAGCGCGAACCATTATTTATCATGGTGGCTCCTCCCTGCTCGAACGGATGATCCGCACGTTATACGGCGGCCGGCAGTTGCAGGACGCTGCGGAATATCCGCTGCCGGAGCAGTTGCCCGCAGGGGTTCTGGAGAGCGGGGCCGGGCGTGTCGATGCCCAGTTGGTCGGGGCGTTCTGTCGGGTGATGGGCTTTCCCGACCCCGATTTCGGCCGGATTCGGCCCGTGGCGATGCGCCTCGAGTTGAAGGAGGGAATCAACGGTTCGCTGCTGATCGACGACGCTTACAATTCGGACATCAACTCCCTCTCCATTGCGCTCGACTACCTGCATAATATGGCCGCCGGCCGTCCCATGACACTTATTCTTTCGGATATCGAGCAGAGCGGCGTCGAGGACGGAGTGCTTTACGGCGAAGTGGCCCGTCTGGTGGCCGCCGCCGGAGTGAGCCGTCTGATCGGCGTGGGAGACCGTATTCGAAATGCCGGGGCGAATTTCGCCTGCGACAGCGCCTTTTACCGCACGACCGACGAGCTGCTGCGCAACCTGCGCCGCGACGATGTGGCCGGGCGCGTGGTGCTCATCAAGGGCAGCCGTGACAGCCACTTCGAGCGGGTGAGTCATGCGCTCGAACGCAAGAGCCATACGACGGTATTGGAGGTCGATCTCGATGCCATGATCCACAACCTGAATTATT
>OHHL01000509.1_pt1 | contig 13537 bp, 9 predicted proteins | sample 1568031 | NCBI WGS metagenome assembly OHHL01 (sample SAMEA3879513, study PRJEB24766) | human gut metagenome | biome: human-associated habitat; feature: feces | place: USA | collected 1985/1987 | reverse complement strand
CGTCTATGGCATATCCTTGTGAAATGTTTTTCACATTACCCAGGTCACTGTCTGTAAAGAAGCCTCCGGAAGCATAATAATGTTTTCCATTGTAGGTATAAGAGGTTCCCATCCGTCTGCCATTGGTCAAAGCCAGCACGATTCCCGGTGACTGGTGAAAACGAAGATCGTACGTACTGCATAGCATGTCCAAGGTGAAAGGTTCATAAAATTGTCCCACCTGAATAATATGCTTGCCCGAAGTATAAGCAGCAAAGGCATCCTTTATGGAAACCTTATTCCCTCCATTTTCATGCTCCAATTCTGATAGGTCGCTTTCACCCCCAACCGCAAGTCATTAAACTCCGTACCGTTACCAAACAGGTTATCATTCTTTAAATAAACGCCACCATCCATAAGCATCCGTCCGGTCAGTTTACACTTCAAATCCCCGGCAACCGGGTGTTGCGCGCGGGCAACTAAAGCAGCAGAGGGGAATAACAGGCACATCAATGCTTTAACATAAGTCATTCTTCCCATTGTATTCTTTTGTTTTTTACTTTATAACAAATGTAAGAGGAATGACCTATACTAAAAATGAATAACCATTAATTTGATGATGAAGTTATTACGCGCAGAAAGCAAGTAATATTCATTTCATATTTATGTAACAGAATTGTAACTTACATTTCCCAATAACGTTCACAAAGATTCAAGTATTCCATCTCAGGCTTGTTGCCGAACACCAATCCGAAGAAAGAGGTCTTCCTCCGCTTAATCACTTTTACCTGTTCCATTAAATCGCGGGATAAAGGCGGCATCTCGAAATCTGAGATCAATACGATATCCGATTCACGGAAATCATTTCCGTTGATGATATGCGCAGCTTCCCGAAGAGCCGGCTCTATATCCGTTCCACCGTCAAAACGTTTATTCAGAAACTCCGCCAACCTGGGCATATCCCGCCCCAAATCTTCAATCAATAACGATACAGCCTCATCCGAGAAATTGATGACATAACATTTCCGATGGGTTTTCTCCGTCAGTTGCGCTATAGCCAAAATAGCCGATTTGGACAAGATCTCTCTGTTTCCCTGCATGGAGCCGGAAGTATCCACACAGATAATATAGGGTCCTTGCCCCGAAACCTTATGCTTGTCATCCTTTACCGGTTCCGTTTCCTTGGACTGGTAATCGAACAGTTGCAATCTCTTTTCGGCATATCGTTCCATAAATACGGCACGCAGCGCATCATCCGCCAGATAGCAATACTCGACGGGCAGCAAACTGTTCAAATCATTTCCCAAAGTCACCCCTGTGATATCACTATGCGGAGAGTGCCTGATCAGCCTCTTTTTATCTACGCCCGACAAAGAATCGTATTTTTGTTGGTCCCGGTGCTTCTTGCCCAGCAGACGCGCCAATTGCCGGATAGCCGGATTGCGCTTCATCACTGTTTCATACGGAAGCATCCTCCGGTACAAATCAGGATAATTATGAAGCAGCCACTCCATGCGCGACCCCAACAGTTTGTTACCCGACTCCTTTCCTTGCTTCCGGATCAACAAATCAAAACCTTCACATAAACTGTTTATATGCATGTACTGATAGTCATACTCTTTGCGGGTAAGCAACTGATGCCATTTATCCAAAAAGAACTCCTTGGTCCGGGCCCCCTCTCCTCTCAGCAGAGAAGCATTCTCCAGCAAACTGATATAATAGTCAATATTCAGTTCCGCCAGTTCATACCTCTTTTTGAAAGCACCGCGCATCTGCTTCAAGTATTGCAAGAATGCCATATCTGGCAGATGTTCCGAAGAATAGAAAGCCTCCCACTCCGGAGTGTAGCGGGAATAATATTCCTGCAAAGAAGGTGTGGTACGCCGATAGTACATCAACACTTTCTCTTCCAGTTCGCGTTGACGCACCACCCCGTTGCTCACATCCTCCTCGTATGCTTTGAATGTCCTATCTTTCAGTTCCTGAGAATAGATCATCTTCAGATCTCTCAACCTTATATTCCTGGTTCTCTTTTCGGTACGCATCTGCCATTTCGTTCAAATCATTCTTATATCGGTCTATGGTATTCTTCTGGTGGCGAAGCATCCTCTGCATGGAAGCCCGCTGCCTTTCGCTGAGAAACAAATGCTTCTCATAATATTCCGTTTCCGCATCCAGCAGCCCGGACCAATCCTTCTCCACTCTGTCCAACGCTTCGGCCACCGATTTATATTTGGCTCCGAAATCCTCCGGCTCGGGTTCGGGCGGCGGTGGAGGACAATTCTCATAGCACATCAAGTGATATTCATAATTATTGATATAAATGGAACGAAGCCCTTTTTTCAGCGTATATATCTTATTACGCGGAACTTTGGCATGGAGTATGGAATCATATTTCTTCAGAATACAGCAGTTGGCTTTGTACTTGTCCTTATGCAGGTAGAATAATTTACCGGTCTGATCCAGATGTTGATAGTCGGCTGCAAAAATAAGGAGGCGCTCTTTCATCCGGACGCCTTCTACCTGATAATAATAAGTATCGATAACCTGTATGCCCGGATCGTTCACTTCACGCAAACTGTGTTCGGACGATTGTCGGTCTTTCAGTTCTTCAATGTCCTGTTCCAGCCCTTTTATATTCAGCAGATAGCCTTCGGCACTTTTCTGAATGGCAGCATTCACCATCTCCTCTGCCGCCTCCATCTGATCCATCTCACTCCAAAGGCAATAGGACAGCAATGTACAGTCCGAAAGGCGGATAGTGTCCGATCCGTTCAGGAAAGCGGAAGCTTTCAGCAGCTTCACCATTTTCTTCCACCGGCGGTCCGACACATACAGAGGAGACGACACACCCCCCTCATTTTGTATCTGGAGGTTATATTGCTCTATCCGGTCTTTCAAGGCATGAATCACTTCGAAAATAGAGTAATGGATTTTAATGGCAGCCATCTCCTTTTCCCACCGGATGTATTCCTCATCGGTGATCTGCAGTTGCTCGTCCACCACCGGTTCCGTTTCATCCGTAGAGGAAATCATCCGGTCAAATTCTCCCATATCCTCAATGCCTCCCACCAGACAGCGAAGCAGGAAACGGTCCCACAAGGCCTCCAGTCCCTGTCCTTGGGCAGGCAGTTCATTGGAAGCGGCAATCAGCCCTTTCAGAGGAACACGGATGGAAAACTGTCCGTTACGGTATATTTTTTCATTGATAATGGTGAGCAATGCATTCTGAATGGCCGGTCCGGCTTTCCATATCTCGTCCAGGAAAGCAATGGTGGCAGAAGGCAGATAACCATCGACAATACGCTCATACGTATCTTCGTCTTTCAGTTTGGAAATGGAGACAGGGCCGAATATTTCGTCCGGCGTACTGAATCGTGACATCAGATATTCAAATGCGGAAGCGTTGCGGAATGCCAGTTTCAGCCGGCGCCCTACCATACTTTTAGCTACTCCCGGAGGGCCTAAAAGGAAAATGCTTTCCCCTGCCACAGCCGAAAGCAGAACCAGAGCCACAATATGCTCCTTTTCAAAAACCCTTTCATTCAGTTGTTGTAACAGAGATGCTATACGAGGTTTCAATGTATTCATAAAAATTATCGACTAATGATGATCAACTAGTGGTGCATTAACCACCAACCACTCCTTGTTTCTTATGCAAATATCTGAAAAAAGGATGTATTTCTCATTAGAATGTATTTTTTCTTTTTGCAGAATTGCTGTTTTTTCATGATAGATTGGATAAGTTACAGTGACAAGGTTTATATCTTACACAAGCATGTAGTATTTTCTCCACTAAATTGCCTACCTTTGCAACTTCAACAACAAACAATGATTCCAAATGAAAACAAACTTGCTTTCCTCCGATAAAGACCCGATGGGAACTGCCATCGCCGATTATTTCCACCACAACAAAGCAGATAAGTTACGTGTATTTTCCTCACAGTTCGAGGAAGACGAAATACCCGTGAATCAATTATTCCGCCCTTATGACGAAATGCCGGAACTGGAACAGATTGCCTTACAAATGGCCGAAGGAAATACTCTGGACGTAGGAGCCGGAAGCGGCTGCCATGCACTGGCCTTGCAAGAGATGGGAAAAGAGGTATGCGCCATCGACATTTCCCCCCGTTCTGTAGAAGTAATGGAAAAAAGAGGGGTAAGGAATGTCCGTCAGATGAATCTTTTCGATCCGCATTTTCTAGAAACATTCGATACAATCCTCATGCTGATGAACGGATCGGGCATTATCGGGAAGTTGGAAAATATGGCAGCTTTCTTTCAAAAGATGAAACAACTGCTTCGCCCCGGGGGATGTATCTTGATGGATTCCAGTGATCTCCGTTATCTTTTTGAAGATGAGGACGGGAGTTTCCTGATTGATCTGGCAGGAGATTATTATGGCGAAATAGACTTCCGGATGCAATACAAAAATATAAAAGGAGATTCTTTCGACTGGCTTTATGTCGATTTTCAGACACTCAGCCTGTATGCTGCCGGGAATGGATTCGAGGCGGAGCTTATCAAAGAGGGGGAGCACTATGATTATTTAACCCGCCTTCGATGGAAGGGATGACACTTATAGAAAGATTCCGATAAACTTGTCGCATGATATTCAAATTCTTGGGGCAAGATGCTGCGTATCTTGCCCCAAGAAAAAAAATCAGGCCATTGAACCGCCTACTATATCCAACAGCTCATTGGTAATTGCCTGTTGGCGGCTCTTATTGTACATCACCGTCAGATCCTGCAACAAATCATTCGCATTGTCTGTAGCAATCTGCATAGCCATAGTACGGGCGGCATGTTCGGAAGCATTCGAATCCAGTAATACCGTGAACATCTTCATACGGAGTACCTTCGGGAGCAATTCCCCCATCACCACATCTACAGACGGTTCCACAATATAATCGGGTATCCTGCCTTTGTCCTCCTCTTTCTTCTCTTGTGTCAAGTCTATCGGAAGATAGGTTTCACGCGTCAGGACCTGTACTGCTGTAGAACGGAAATGGTTGTACAGCAACTCCACCTTGTCTATGTCACGATGCAGAAAGCGCCTCATCAAGTCCTCTGCCAAGGCGGCAGCTTCCTGATAGGAAGGTTTATCCGCCATATGCTGGAAATCGCCTTCGGCCTTGAATCCCAATTTCTTCACACCTTCCGCTACCTTCCGGCCTACCGGGTACAAAAGCACGTTCTCCATACCCAGGGACTTGTATTCATCCAAAATAACCGTCAGATGCCTGATGATATTTGCATTGAACCCGCCACACAGACTGGTATTGGAGGCAAACACGACGATAGCCACACGCTTCACTTCACGTTTCACAATGAAAGGAGACTCCACCTCACTATCCGCACTCAGAAAATTGGTCAGGATGTGATTCAGCCTTCGTTCGTAAGGAAGCATATTTTCTATGGCAGCCTGCGCCTTATGCAACTTGGCAGAGGCTACCATCTTCATAGCCGAAGTAATTTTCCGCGTATTATTTACTGAGGCTATTCTTCCTTTTACTTCTTTCAGTGATGCCATGACTATTCGTTCACTTTAAATGGTTGAGCCGTATCAGCTGCTACTTTCTCTATAATTGCAGTTACATCATCATTTATCACACCGCTTGACAATACATCAAGCACATCTTTCTGATGGTCGGCACGCATCATTTCCAGGAATGATTTCTGGAAATCCTGCACCTTATGCAAGGGTACATCACGCAGCAAACTATGTGTACCACAATAAAGGATGGCTATTTGTTCTCCGACAGGCATCGGACTGTACTGCGGCTGTATCAGCAACTGGTTGTTCTTACGTCCCCGGTCGATAGCCATTGCCGTTACAGGATCCATATCACTGCTGAACTTGGAGAAAGCCTCCAGTTCGCGATATTGTGCCTGATCGATCTTCAATGTACCTGCCACCTTCTTCATGCTCTTGATCTGGGCACTACCTCCCACACGGGATACGGAAATACCCACATTGATAGCCGGACGGAAACCCTGGTTGAACAAATCGGTTTCAAGGAATATCTGACCGTCTGTAATGGAAATGACATTGGTTGGAATATACGCGGAAACATCACCTGCCTGTGTTTCGATAATAGGCAATGCAGTCAGTGAACCACCTGCCTTTACCTTGCCTTTCAAACTGGGTGGAAGGTCATTCATCTGTTCGGCCACTTCCTGCTGGTTGATAATCTTCGCCGCACGTTCCAACAATCGTGAATGCAGATAGAAGATATCACCCGGATATGCCTCACGACCGGAGGGACGACGCAGAATCAAGGATACTTCACGATAGGCTACGGCTTGCTTTGACAAGTCATCATACACTACCAAGGCATCCCGGCCGGTGTCACGGAAATACTCTCCGATAGCCGCTCCGGCAAACGGAGCAAAATACTGCAATGCAGCCGGATCGGCAGCAGTGGCAGCTACCACTATGGTATAATCCATCGCACCGCGTTCACGCAGCGTATTCACCAGACTGGCTACAGTGGAACCCTTCTGACCAATAGCTACATAAATGCAATATACAGGTTTTCCCGCTTCATAGTTGGATTTCTGATTCAAAATCGTATCTATAGCGATAGAGGTTTTTCCGGTCTGACGGTCCCCGATAATCAACTCACGTTGTCCACGCCCGATAGGAATCATGGCATCCACAGACTTCAGCCCTGTCTGCAAAGGCTGGCGGAAGATCACTCCGGGAGCTTTACGCTCCAAAGGCATTTCGCACAGTTCCCCGCCAATCTGTCCGCGGCCATCCAATGGTACGCCTAACGGATCGATGACACGCCCTAACATACCTTCGCCCACATTAATAGAAGCAATGCGTTTGGTACGTTTCACCACCATTCCTTCCTTAATCTGATCAGTAGGACCTAGCAATACCGCACCTACATTGTCCTCCTCCAGGTTCATCACGATAGCCATGATACCGTTTTCAAACTCCAGCAACTCATTGGCTTCCGCGTTGCGCAGACCGTAAATACGTGCTACGCCATCGCTCACTTGCAGCACATTCCCCACCTCGTCAAATTGCAGGTGGGTGTCGATGCCTTTCAGCTGCTGAAGTAAAACTTCGGATACTTCGCTGGGTTTTATATTTTCAGACATAATCTTTTTACATTAAAAATTGAAAATTAAAAACTAAAAATCAGCCTTTCGCTTCGATTTTCTCTATCTCCTTTTTCAGACAAGGTGGAAGCTCCTCCTTCAAATGCTGATGGCATACCATCTCGATGGAATACATCCGGGCAATGCAATAATTACTATGCCGGCAGTTGCAACGTGCATTCTCTTCGGCACGCATGCGGTTGACGAACCCCGGCTCATTGAGCAGAGCACGTGCCATTTGCACAGCCTCGAAACCGTCATCCAGCACCTCATCTATCTTGGCACGCGACACCAGTCCGCCTACATATATCAACGGCATACTCAGCTCTGCACGGAACTTCAGGGCATCTTCCAGGAAATAGGCTTCTTTGAACGGCACAGACGGTATCATCCACCTGCCCGCCATGCGTACTCCATACTTCAGCCACCAGCATGTCATATAATGTGTCATGCTGCGAATCGGCATTTCCCCACGCATCACATACATAGGCGCTTTACTTACAAAACCGCCGCTCAATACCAATCCATGTGCACCCGAGCATTCAAGACGCTTGGCCACTTGCATCGTCTCATCTATCTCCATGCCGCCCCGGAAACCGTCACGCATATTCATCTTCACAAGCACTGCCATATCGCTGCCGGCAGCCTTCATCACTTCATCCATCACCATATCCATAAAGCGCATGCGGTTTTCCAGAGAACTGCCAAATTCATCTTTGCGATGATTGGTCGAAGGCGAAAGGAACTGGCTGATAAGGTAGCCATGTCCGGCATGAATTTCCACTGCATCAAATCCCGCCTCACGGGCCAGATTCACCGCCTTTCCGTAAGCACGTGCCATCTCCGGCAGTTCACCGGCACGCAAACCACGCACAAAAGTAGGTGAATACAGGTTGAAACCGCTGCTGGCACCGACCGGGGTACACCCGCAAATACTCTTATGGGACATGTTTCCGCAATGCCCCAACTGGATTCCGGCAGCAGCACCTTCCGCATGTATCGCATTGGTCAGCTTGCGAAGCCCCGGAATTATTTCAGGGCGCATCCACAACTGGCGGTCAAAAGAAAGCCCGCTCTGAGTAACGGCCGCATAAGCCACAGTAGTCATACCGATGCCTCCTGCCGCAACCGAACGGTGATAATCGAGCAACATGTCCGAAGGAGCATTTCCGGGACACATACTTTCAAAAGCAGCCGAACGGATGGTACGGTTGCGCAATGTCAGCGGTCCGAAAGTAACCGGAGTGAATAATTTTGATTCCATGTGATAGTTTCCTGATTTATGATTTATGGTTTGTCCTTTCAATAGATATAAGGTATGATACGCTTGCGTTTTCCTACCGCCTCATCACCGAATTCTTTCCGGTAACGGCCGTAAATGGCATTGGCACGGGGAACGAGATTGGCAAAAGTCCACCACACAAACACCCATGCGGCAGGCGAAGCAGTAAGTATGGCAAAACCGGTCCATTCTACCAATTCACCGAAATAGTTGGCAGAAGTGACATAGCGATAAAAACCTTTCTCAGGAAGGTAATGATTCGTGTCGCCCGGCTTACGCAAATGGCGAATCACATGGTCGGAATGAAGATTGATAAGCATACCGGCAAAAAACAACAGAAGCCCCGACCACGCATGAGTCTTCAGCAAATAAGTCCAACCACCGGAATACATCCCTTCGGAAGCAAAGTAAAACAGACCGCCAGCCTGCATCATTCCGTTCAGTACATTAAATACAATGCCCATCATCATAATAGTTACCGGCATCCGGCTTTTTCCTTTCAGCAGAAAAGGAAAAATAAACGACCTTTGGAAATAGTGTAGTTGGAACAGCAGGAAGAAAAGATATACCGGCACGGCAAAGCCTGCCCCACTCCTGCCCCACAACCAAAACATAACGATAAAGACCGGCGCTTCCATCAATACCCACGCCGCCTTGTTACTAATGGAATATCCCCACGATGCGGTACGGAACATCCCATATCCGGCTTTGACGAAATAAAGAGCGATGAACACAAAAAGCGCAATGACGCACATCACTCCCAAAAACAGATGAAACCCTTCTTCGCTCATGTTCTTTTGTTTAAGTGTGACAAATATAGTGAAAACCTGTAACAATCAAATCGTTTTCCCGCAGCAATTATCAAAAACATACAGAAACGGATAACGCAAAGAGCGTGGATATTTATCCGTTCCGCCACGGGAAAATGAATAAGGTATCGCTGTCCGGCTTTCCAACCGCAACAACGATACCTTATACGACCCGGCAATCCAAGGTCTGTGCTTTGAAACGGATCTACCGCTTCTTAATAGGAATGTATGCTACTTCTTCCAATACATTCTTATATGCCGGACGAATAATGCGCTTACCTTCGAAGTTCAACTCTTCATTACGATGTGCACACCAGCCCACGATACGCGCCATGGCAAACAGCGGAGTAAATATTTCCTGCGGCAGCCCGATCATTTCATATACGAAACCGGAGTAAAAATCCACATTGCTCGAAACCGTCTTGCCGTTGTTCTTCACACGGCCGAAAACTTCGATGGCTCGTTCTTCCAGCAATTCAAGGAAAGCAAACTCGCGCTCTTTCCCTTTCTCGCGGGCAAGGTCGCGGGCAAGCTCTTTCAGCAGAATGGCGCGCGGGTCGGAAATGGTATAGACGGCATGTCCGATACCGTATATCAATCCCGTCTTGTTATATACCTCCTTGTTCAGCATACGGGTGAAATAAGTGTCAATCTCGTCTACATTCGTCCAATCCCGGATATTCTCCTGCAAATGGTGGAACATGTCGGTAACCTGGATATTGGCGCCACCGTGAAGCGGACCTTTCAGGGAACCGATGCCCGCAGCGATGGCAGAATAGGTATCAGTTCCGGTAGAGGACGTTACGCGTACGGTGAACGTAGAGTTGTTACCGCCGCCATGCTCCGCCTGCAACACCAGCAACAGGTCAAGGGTACGGGCATCCAGTTCCGTATAATCCTTTTTCAGCATATACAGGAAATTCTCCGCGAGAGAAAGATTCTCCTGCGGATGCCGGATATGCAACGAACGGCCGTGAGTGGCATGGCGAAGCATATTGAAAGCATAGGCTATGATGGTGGGGAACTTCGAAATAAGGTCTATGCTCTGGCGCATCAGATTATCGCGCGACGTATCATCGGCATTCGGGTCAAAGCGATACATCTCGAGCACGCTTCGCGCCAGGATATTCATTATATTATTCCCTTCAAGCTCGATGATGTTCATCTTCGTTTTCTGTTCCAACGGCATATTATCGTTAATCAGCTCACGGAAAGAAGCCAGTTCCTCCCTGTCGGGCAAACGGCCTGAAAGCAGGAGATACGCCACTTCTTCAAAGCCGAAACGTTTCTCCTTGAGAATGGCATGCGCCAAATCTTCAAGGTCGTAACCACGGTAGAACAATTTGCCCGGAATAGGCTTCAGACCTCCGCCCGGAATGCGCTCGTACCCCACTACGTTGCCAATCTTGGTGAGCCCAACCAGCACACCTGTACCGTCTTCATTACGCAATCCGCGCTTCACATCAAACTTCTTGAACAGTTCGTTCTCAATCCGGGTCGCTTCTTTCAGGTCTTCGGAAAGTTTGTAAATCAAATATTCTTTCTTCATAATATTTTTATTTTTTCTGGTTTATGGGGGAATTATTTGCGGAAGCTTCTATCCTGTTCACGATTTCCCGTGTAAAAGCCGATGTAGACAACGGGACACCACCCTGCATGAAACGGGCCAAATCGACTGTAGCACGACCTTCTGTGAAACTGTTCTCCAGTGCTTCCTCTATCAGCAAGGCAGCCTCTTTCCAACCCAGGTGTTCGAGCATCATCACCGCTGAAAGAATCATGGAACACGGATTCACAATGTCTTTTCCGGCAATATTGGGAGCCGTGCCATGAGTGGCCTCAAAAATGGCATGTCCCGTCCTGTAATTGATGTTGGCTCCCGGAGCGATACCGATGCCGCCCACCATAGCAGCCAACTGGTCGGAAATATAATCACCGTTCAAATTCAGAGTGGCAATGACCGAGTATTCTTCGGGAACAAGCAAGGTATTCTGCAAAAAGGCATCGGCAATGCAATCCTTGACAACAAGACGTCCCTCCGCTATATCTTTTCCAAACTCACGCTCCGCCAGCTCATAGCCCCATTTCTTGAAGCCGCCTTCGGTAAACTTCATGATATTGCCTTTGTGTACCAGTGTTACAGAGGGCAGACCGTTTTCGAGCGCATAACGGCAAGCCGCACGCACCAGCCGCTCCGTTCCCTCTTTAGACACAGGTTTCACGCCAAAAGATGAAGTTTCGGGAAAGCGCACCTTGGTCACACCCATCTCATCATGCAGGAAGCGATAGAACTTTTCGGCTTCCGGTGTTCCGGCTTCCCATTCGATACCGGCGTAGATATCTTCCGTATTCTCACGGAATACGCACATGTTTACCTTCTGCGGTTCTTTCACCGGCGAAACTACGCCTTTATACCAACGCACGGGACGCAGGCACACATACAAATCGAGTGTCTGGCGCAACGCCACGTTCAGCGAACGGATACCGCCGCCGACCGGTGTAGTCAACGGTCCCTTAATACCTATTTTATAAGTGCGGAATGCTTCCATCGTTTCTTCCGGCAACCAGGAACCCGTTTCATTAAATGCCCGCTCACCTGCCAGCACTTCTTTCCATCCGATACTCCGGCTGTCTCCATAGGCTTTCTTCAAGGCTGCATCCACCACAGCCTGCATGGACGGAGTGACCTCTGCCCCTACTCCGTCACCTGTAATAAAAGGTACAGTAATCTTTTCCATATTCTATCGTGCATTTAATGCAGAGCCGGCACGGAACCAGCCTATCTGCTGTTCATTATACGTATGTTGTACTTCGATGCTCTCCTTGCTGCCGTCCTCGTGATGAAGCACCACTTTCAAGTTACGTCCCGGAGCAAAGTCTTTCAAGCCGACAACGGAAAGCAAGTCGTGCTCCCGAATTTTATCATAATCCGCCTTATCGGTGAAGGTCAGCGCCAGCATGCCTTGTTTCTTCAAATTCGTCTCGTGGATACGTGCAAAGCTCTTTGCCAGTATGACACGTACATTCAGGAAACGCGGTTCCATAGCGGCATGTTCACGGCTGGAACCCTCGCCATAGTTTTCTTCGGCAACGACAATGGAAGGAATCCCTTCGGACTTATACAGTTTGGCTGTACCGGACACTGTTCCGTACGTATTTGTAGAACGGTTCCACACTTTATTCGTTTCTCCGTTAAAGGCATTGACAGCCCCCATCAGCATATTGTCCGAAATATTCTCCAAATGCCCGCGGAAACGAAGCCACGGACCTGCCATCGAGATATGATCGGTGGTACACTTACCCTGCGTTTTAATCAGCAAAGGCATATTCAGCAAATCCTCTCCGTCCCAAGCCGGGAAAGGAGCAAGCAGTTGCAGGCGTTGCGACTGGGGAGCCACCGCAATATCCGTCTTTGCATGGGAAGGTGCGACATACCCCTCGCTCCCTGCCGTAAATCCTTCCGGCGGCAGCTCTTCGCCTATCGGTTCGGAGAGTTTAACCTGTTCGCCATCGGCATTGAGCAATGTATCTTTCAGCGGATTGAAACACAAATCTCCGGCAATGGTCAATGCCATTGTCAGCTCGGGAGAGGCTACAAAGGCATACGTATTCGGATTTCCATCCGCACGCTTGGCAAAGTTCCGGTTGAAAGAAGTTACAATAGAATTCTTACGAGTAGGATCATCGGTCACACGCTTCCATTGTCCGATACAAGGACCGCAGGCATTTGCCATAATTGTAGCGCCTATTTTTTCAAAAGCGTCAATCATACCGTCACGCTCTGCGGTTGCACGTATGCGTTCCGAACCCGGATTAACAATCAGCGGAGCAGCCGCATGCAACCGCTTCTCTGTTACCTGATGCGCCAAAGACACCGCACGGCTCAAATCCTGGTAGGATGAATTGGTACAGGAACCGATAAGCCCTACCTCCATCTTACGGGGATAGCCGTTCTTCAAAACCTTCTCGGCAAACTCCGAAACAGGCGTGGCGGCATCCGGAGTAAACGGTCCGTTGATATAAGGCTCCAATGTGGAAAGGTCTATGTCGATAATACGGTCATAGTATTTCTCCGGATTGGCAACCACTTCATCATCGGCACGAAGTCCTTCGGCAACGGCAGTAGCCATATCTGCCACTTCCGCACGTCCGGTAGCTTTCAGATAGGCAGCCATACGCTCATCATAAGGGAAAAGAGAAGTCGTAGCTCCCACTTCCGCACCCATGTTGCAAATCGTAGCCTTTCCGGTAGCTGAAAGTGAAGCAGTACCCGGACCGAAATATTCGATAATGGCATTTGTTCCGCCTTTTACAGTCAAAATCCCTGCCAGTTTCAAGATAACGTCTTTAG
>OHHL01000471.1_pt1 | contig 14365 bp, 10 predicted proteins | sample 1568031 | NCBI WGS metagenome assembly OHHL01 (sample SAMEA3879513, study PRJEB24766) | human gut metagenome | biome: human-associated habitat; feature: feces | place: USA | collected 1985/1987 | reverse complement strand
CGACGTTGGACGTCGCCTCGTCGAGGATCAGCATCGGCGCATTCTGGAGCATCGCGCGGGCGATGGTCAAAAGCTGCTTCTGTCCCGCCGAGATCGTCGTGCTCTCGCTGAGCACGGTGTCAAAGCCCTGTGGCAGCGAGTGGACAAATTTGTCGAGGCCGCAGGCCTTGCAGACCGTTTCGAGCTGCTCGTCCGTGATACCCTCCATGTTATAGACCAGGTTCTCGCGGATCGTGCCCTCAAAGAGCCACGTGTCCTGCAGGACCATACCAAAGAGCTCGTGCACATCCTCGCGGCGCAGGTCGGTCGTCGCCACGCCGTCGATCGTGATGCGGCCGCTGTTGACCTCGAAAAAGCGCATCAGGAGGTTCACCATCGTGGTCTTGCCCGCGCCGGTGGGGCCGACGATGGCGACCTTCTGGCCCGGATGGACCTCAGCGGAGAAATCCTTGATGATGATCTTGTCGGGCGAATCGGGGTAGCTGAAGCGCACGTGGTCGAACATTACCGCGCCGCGCACGGCGTCGAGCTTCTCGGTCTTGCCGCTCTCGTCGCCGAGCTCTTCACTTTCGAGGAAGTCGAAAATGCGGTGCGCGGAGGCGGAGGCTGTCTGCAGGTTCGTCATGCCCTGCGCGATCTGGGTGAGGGGAGAGGTGAACAGGCGCACATACAGGATGAACGAGACGATCACGCCGATATCGATGATGCCCTGGATCGCGAGGATCGAGCCGAGCACGCACACGGCGACATAGGACAGGTTGCCGATGACATTCATGAGCGGCTGCATGACGCCGGACAGGAACTGCGAACGCCAGTTCGCGTCGTAAACAGCGTCGTTCAGCGTGTCAAAGGTCTTGCCGACAGGCTCTGCCGCGCGGGAAATGCGCACGACCTCGTGGCCGGAATACATTTCCTCGACATAGCCGTTCAGTTTGCCGAGGCTTTCCTGCCGGGCGGTAAAGTATTTCTGCGAACGGGACATGATGAGCACGACGAGCAGCAGCCCGACGAGCGTAATGCCCAGCGCGGCAAGCGCCAGCCGCCACTCGGTCACGAACATCATGATGAGGCAGCCGGCAAACTGCGTCGCGGCGGAGATGATCGTCGGCAGGCTGTTGGTCAGTCCCTGCTGGAGCGTGGAGACATCGTTGGTGATGCGGCTGAGAATATCGCCCTGTGCATGAAAGTTGAAGTATTTCTGCGGCACCCGGTTGATCTTTTCGGACAGCTCCGCGCGCATACGGTAGGACATTTTGAGCGTGACGCTCGCCATGATATAGTGCTGGATGAAGCCAAAGAGCGCGCTCAGGCCGTAAATGACGGCAAGCAGTATGCCGACTCTTGCAATGGCTGCAAGATCAATGCCGCCGAGCAGGCCGTCGGACATGATGGTCGCGATCTTACCGACCTGATCCGGGCCGATGATGGTCAGCACGGCGCTGAGCGCCGCCAGCACGAGCGCCAGAATGACGACGCCGAGGCTCTTGCGCATATACGCGCTCAGGTCGTTCAGAGCGCCTTTGGGATCCGTTTTTTCTGTTGGACGCATATTGGGCCTCATTTGGATGCGCCTCCTTTCTTGAGCTCTTCCTCGCTCAGCTGCGACATGGCGATCTCGCGGTAGACCGTGCAGGACGCCATCAGTGCGTCATGCGTGCCGAGTCCGGCAATCTCGCCGCGGTCGAGCACGAGGATCTGATCGGCATTACGGATGGTGCTGATGCGCTGGGCGACGATGATCTTTGTCGTGCCGGGAAGCTCCTTCGCAAGTCCCTCGCGGAGCGTCGCGTCGGTCTTATAGTCCAGCGCGGAGAACGAATCGTCGAAAATCAGAATTTCCGGCGTTCTTGCCAGCGCCCGCGCGATGGAAAGCCGCTGCTTCTGCCCGCCGGAGACGTTCCGGCCAAGCTGGGCGATGGGATGTGCGGCCTTTTCAGGGTATTTGTCCACGAATTCCGCAGCCTGCGACAGGGAAAGCGCGGCTTGCAGCGACGCGTCCGTCTTCTCGGCTTTGCTCTGGCCGAAGAAGACGTTGTCCTCGACCGTGCCGGAGAACAGAACGGCCTTCTGCGTCACATAGCCGAGCTTGTTGTAGAGCGCGTCGAACGTATACTCGCGCACGTCCAGCCCGTCTACAAGGACAGTGCCAGCCGTCGCGTCGTAAAAGCGCGGAATGAGGGAGGCCAGCGTCGTCTTGCCGCTGCCGGTCGCGCCGATGATGGCCAGCGTCTGGCCCTTTTCTACCTTGAAGCTGATATGCTCCAGCTCATCCGCAGCCGCGCCCGGATAGCGGAAGGAGACATCGCGGAACTCGACCGTGCCGGTCCCGCTGCCCTCTGTCTTCGCGCCGGGGACGACGTGCGGCTTTGTGTCCAGCACCTCGTTGATGCGCTCTGCCGAGACCTGCGCCTGCGGCACGAGCATGAAGATCATCACGAGCATCATAAAGGACATCACAACATAGGTCGCGTAGGTGCTGAACACCAGCACGTTTGTGAACATCGTCAGCCGTGCGGCGGGATCTGTCAGCGCGATCGACTCAACCAGCGCCGCGCCGACCCAGTAGACGGCGAGCGCCAGCCCGTTCATGCCGAAGCCGAGCATCGGCTGGAGCAGGGCGAACAGCCGCTGGTTTTTCAGCTGCAGGTTCATCATCTCGCGGCTGGGGCCGTCGAATTTCCGGTTCTGATAGTCCTCCGCGCCGAAGGCATGGACGACGTTGATGCCGGTCAGATTTTCCCGCGCGACGCGGTTGATCTGGTCGGTCTTTTTCTGCACCTGACGGAACCGGGGCAGGCAGCTGGACATGATCAGCAGCACCATCACAACGATTGCCACAACGAAGCCGCCCGTTACCGCCGAGAGCGTCCAGCTTTTGCCGAGGATCTTGATGATGGCCCAGACGGCCATGATCGGGGCCTTCATGAGCATCTGCAGACCCATGGCGACGACCATCTGGATCTGGGTGATGTCATTGGTCGTTCTGGTGATGAGGCTGGGGACGGAAAAGGACTGCATTTCCTCGCTGCCCGCGTCCATGACATGGTGGAACAGGTCGGCGCGGACGGAAAAGCTGAAGCCGGAGGCCGTCTTTGCCGCCAGATAGCCGCAGCCGACAGCCAGAACGGCGCTGGCCAGCGTACACAGGAGCATCTCGCCGCCGACGGATAAAATATCCGCTGTGACGCTGCCGGGGGTTTTGATGAGCGTGGTGAGCCGGGTCATGTAATCCGGCAGCTTCAGGTCGAAATAGACCTGCGCCACGACGAGGACTGCGCACAAAAGCGCCATCAGCGCCTCGCGCTTTCGCATACGCTTGAGAAGTTTGATCATGGGGGGTTACATCTCCGTTCCTTTGGGATTTTCCATGCGGATCCGTTCGATATTGCGTTCAAAGGCGGCCACGCAGCGGCGGAAGTGCGCTAAGTCCTCCGCACGCAGGCCCTCGGTGAGCCGGTCGGCGAACGACTTTTGTAGCCTGCGGCCCTGCTCGATGACGGGCGCTGCCTTTTCGGTCAGCACGAGCGCCGTCTTGCGCCGGTCGCCGGGGACAGGCTGCCGCTGCAGAAAGCCCTCGCCCACAAGCCGGTCAATATGAAACGACACGATCGCGGGCTTCAGTCCGCGCATCCGGCAGATCGCGCCCGCCGTCTCGCAGCCGGGATTATTCGCCAGAAACAGCAGAATATCCGCCGCCGCAGGCGGCAGACCGGTTTCCGCGCACAGCGGCGAAAGCGCGGCGTGATAGGCGTCAGAAAAGCGTGCAGCATTGGCAAACATGGCAGACGCGGTCAGAAGGGGTTCCGGCATGAGTTAAGACCTCCAATATCGAACTGTTCAATATTGAATTAAATCATACACGAAAAATATGAAAAGTCAAGGAACGATTTGTGAACATTCCTTGACTTTTCGAAAGCCGAAAGCAGCATCCAAGGCTCCTCTTCCAAGGGAAGCAATCTGACATGCTGAACACGCCCTGCGAGAAGCCTCGCAGGGCGTGTTGTGAGGTGCGGTTACCGTTCTTCGCGGAAGTACGGGATGCCGAGGGACTGAGGCGGCTGATCCTCCTTCTTTTTGCGCATGGAGACCATGAGCAGGACAAGGATCGTGACCACGTAGGGGAGCATCTTGAACAGCTCCAGCGTGCTTCTGGACAGGCCGGGGATGTAGTTATACGCCCAGTAGAGAACGCCGAACAGATACGAACCCCAGATCGCGCGCAGAGATTTCCACGTTGCGAAGATGACCAGCGCGACGGCCAGCCAGCCGAGGGCTTCGATCGTGCCTTGGTTCTCCCAGGTGCCCTTGATGTAGTTCATGACGTAGTACGTGCCGCCGAGGCCGGAGATACCGGCTCCGATGCAGGTGGCAAGGTACTTGTACTTTGTGACGTTGATACCGGCAGCGTCAGCCGTGGCGGTATTTTCGCCGATGGCGCGCAGGCTCAGGCCCGTGCGGGTCTTCGACAGGAAGAACCAGATCGCAACGGCGAGGATGATCGCCACATAGGTCAAAAAGCCGTAGGAGAACAGGAGCGTGCCCAGACGGAGCTTGCCGGTGAAGCCGTCAAAGAAATTGACGAGGGAAAGCGAGTAGTTGCGGAATGCCTGCGAGGTCACGGCTACGGAGACCTGGCCGACGCCGCCGGCGAGCTTGTTGAGGCTCCCGCCGAAGAAGTTGCCGACGCCGGAGCCGAGGATCGTCAGGGTCAGGCCGGTGACGTTCTGGTTCGTGCGCAGCGTGATGGTCAGGAAGCTGTAGATGAGGCCGCCAAGCGCGGAGGCGAGGAACGACGCGACGAGACACATAATGACGCACAGCGCCGCGCTCGGCTCGATCCCTGCGTTGACGCAGTAGACGTTTTCATACATGAACGTGGACGTCAGACCGGCGATGCCGCCGAAATACATGATACCGGGAACGCCGAGGTTGAGGTTGCCGGATTTCTCCGTGATGATCTCGCCGAGCGCGCCGAACATGATAACCGTGCCGAACACGATGGCAGAGTGCAGAAGGTCAGGGAATTTCAGCAAAAAATCTAACATATTCAGCTCCTCCTTACTTGTGCTTCGCGCCGGTCTTGACCTGATAGTTGATGAAGAACTCGCTGCCGAGGATGAAGAACAGAATGACGCCGGAGATGATCTTCGAGACGTATTCGTTCAGGCCGAAGTCGGAAGCGATCTGCACCGCGCCCTTGTCGAGGAACGACAGCAGCGCCGAGATCAGAATCATGACGAACGGGTTCATTTTCGCGAGCCACGCGACGATGATCGCGGTGAAGCCGCGGCCGCCGGCGGTCGAGGTGGAGAGGGTATGGCTGACGGCGGAGACGGCGAGGAAGCCTGCGAAGCCGCACAGCGCGCCGGACAGGGCCATCGTGCGCACATAGATGCGCGGGACGCGGATACCGGCGTAGCGTGCGGTATTCTCCGAGTCGCCGACGACGGCGATCTCATAGCCGTGCTTGGTGTATTTCAGATAGAGGTACACGAGCGCCGCGAGGACGAGCACGATGATGACCGTCCACATGAAGTCCTTGTTATAGCCGTCGGAGAACATATTGCCGATCCAGCCGACGTACTTGACGTCGCCCTTGGAGTTGATGGTGCCGATGGAGTTCGATCCTGGAGGGTTCTCCCACTTGGAGACGGCGAACGACGTGAGCTGAATGGCGATGTAGTTCATCATCAGCGTGAACAGCGTTTCGTTCGTGTTCCACTTGGCCTTGAAGAAGCCGGGGATGAGGCCCCAGATGCCGCCCGCGACGATGGCGCTGATGGCCATGCACAGGAAAAGCATCACGATGTTCATCTTGCCTGCGAAGTTGATCATCCAGAACGCGGTGGCAATGCCGCCGACGAGCATCTGGCCCTCCGCGCCGACGTTCCAGAAGCGCATCTTGAACGCGGGCGCCAGACCGATGGCGATACAGGTCAGGATCATGCAGTCACGGATGGTGAACCACATACGCTTGCTCGTGCCGAACGCGCCGGAGGCGAGGGAAACATAAACCTTCAGGGGGTTCATCTTGACGATGGCATAGATAATGATGCCGTCGACGATCAGAGCCAGCAGAATGGCGATGGCGCGGATCGACCAGGCCTTGCTGAGGGAAATTGTGTCTCGTTTGGAGATATGCATACTCTATTAACCTCCGATCTTCGTCATCATCAGGCCGACGGCGTCCTTCGTGGTCTTGCGGCCGTCGACGATGCCGGAAACCTTGCCGCCGCACAGAACGAGAATGCGGTCGCACAGCTCCAGCAGAACGTCCAGATCCTCGCCGACATAGATGACACTGACGCCCTTCATCTTCTGCTCGGTCAGCAGATTGTAGATGACGTAGGACGTGTTGATGTCCAGACCGCGCACGGCGTAGGCCGTCATGAGAACAGCCGGGTTCTGCGCGATCTCGCGGCCGACGAGCACCTTCTGCACGTTGCCGCCGGAAAGACGGCGGATGGGCGTGCGATTGATATCCGGGGTGACGACCTCAAGATCGTCCACGATCTTCTGCGACAGGTCGCGCGGGAACTTGCGGTCGGTCAGCGGGCCCTTGCCGCGCCGGTAGGTGCGGAGCATGATGTTCTGAATGATGTTCATGCCGCCGACGAGGCCCATGCCGAACCGGTCCTCCGGGACGAAGGACAGCAGGAGGCCCTTGCGGATGATATCGAGCGGGTCCATGCCGTTGAGCAGACATTCGGTTCCGTCCGGCTCGATGTATGTAATTTTGCTGCCGGCCTCCAGCTTCTGCAGGCCGGAAATGGACTCAAGCAGCTCCTTCTGGCCGGAGCCTGCGATGCCCGCGATGCCGAGGATCTCGCCGCCCATGGCGGTGAAGGTCACGTCGTCGAGCATCTTGACGCCTTCCTTGTTCTTGACGGTCAGGTGCTCGACCTTCAGGCGCTCGGTCTGGTTCTCGTTCAGCGGACGGTCAATGTTCAGGGAAACGGCCCGGCCGACCATCATGTCGGTCAGCGACTGCTGGGAAGCGGTGGCAGTGTCAGTATCGCCGATGTACTCGCCCTTGCGCAGAACGGCCACGCGGTCGGAGACGGCAAGCACCTCATGCAGCTTGTGCGTGATGATGATGATCGCCTTGCCGTCCTTTTTCATGTTGCGCATGACGGTGAAGAGCTTTTCCGTCTCCTGCGGGGTCAGAACGGCGGTCGGCTCGTCGAGGATCAGGATATCCGCGCCGCGGTAGAGCACCTTGACGATCTCGACGGTCTGCTTCTGCGAGACGGACATCTCGTAGATCTTCTGATTCGGGTCAATGTCGAAGCCATAGCGGTCGGCGATCTCGCGGACGGCCTTGGCAACGGCGTTTTTGTCCATTTTGCCCTTGTCGCCGGGCAGGCCAAGAATGATATTCTCGGCAGCCGTAAAGACGTCGACGAGCTTGAAATGCTGGTGGATCATGCCGATGTGCAGATCAAACGCGTTCTTCGGGGAGCGGATCTCCACTTCCTTCCCATCGACGAAGATCTGACCCTCGTCCGGATAGTAGATGCCGGAGAGCATGTTCATAAGCGTGGTCTTGCCGCTGCCGTTTTCACCCAGCAGGGACAGAATCTCACCCTTATGCAGCTCCAGACTGATCGATTTGTTCGCCACGACCTGTCCGAAGCGCTTGGTGATGTTTCTCAGTTCGATTGCGTTTGCCAAGCAAGTCATCCTTTCTGTCTTGGAATTCGCTCCGCTGTTTTGCAAAACGCCGCTTTCCGGCGGCGGTTTTGGCGAGTTCGCGGAAAGCCTGTTCTTCCAACGTTGAACGGAATTGAAAAAACAGGGAATCTCAGTTAAAAACTAAAGATATTCTATCATTTTGTGAAGAGATTGTAAATACGCTTTCTGCAAAAAATACAAAAAAATATAGCAGGCCTAACAAATTTTTAGTCAGCATGCAAAACTTTTATGCAGTAAAGTGTACGCAGAAAGGCTCCCGTTGCCGCACGCTGTACGACAATGGGAGCCTTTGGGAAAGTTTTGTTCGTTGGTCAGTCTCACGCTTCCATCCGTGTGCGGATGGCCTTCAAAAATGCCTCGCTCGTGACCGGCGCGGGGCGTTCGCCCTTGACGAGGCCGGCGAGGTCGCCGGTCATGATGCCGGAGCGGATCGTGTCGAGGCTGGCCTGTTCGAGCCTGTCCGCGAAGGCTTCGAGCGCCGGAAGCTTATCCAGCTGGCCGCGCTTTTTCAGCGCGCCTGTCCACGCGAAGATCGTCGCCATCGGGTTGGTCGAGGTCTGTTCGCCCTTGAGGTAGCGGTAATAATGCTTCGTGACCGTGCCGTGCGCGGCCTCAAATTCTGTCGTGCCGTCCGGCGCGACGAGCACGGAGGTCATCATGGCGAGCGAGCCGAACGCCGTGGACACCATATCGCTCATCACGTCGCCGTCATAATTCTTGCAGGCCCAGATGAAGCCGCCCTCGCTGCGGATGACGCGGGCGACCGCGTCGTCGATCAGCGTGTAGAAATACCGCAGGCCAAGCGCCTCGAACTGCGTCCTGTAGCTCTTCTCGTATTCTTCTTCAAAAATGCGCTTGAACGCGCCGTCATAGACCTTGGCAATGGTATCCTTGGTGGAGAACCAGAGATCCTGCTTCGTATCAATGGCATACTGGAAGCAGGCCCGCGCGAACGAGCGGATGCTGCTTTCCTTATTGTGTTCACCCTGGAAGACGGCGGGGCCGTCGGTTTTCTGGACGAGAACGGTCTGCTCTTTGCCGGATGCACCCTTGAAGGTCATGGTGCATTCGCCGGGCTCGTCCGTCTCAAGGCTTACGGACTTATACACGTCGCCGTAGGCGTGGCGGGCGATCGTGATCGGCTTTTTCCATGTGCGCACGACCGGCTTGATCGTGTCCAGCAGAATGGGCGCGCGGAAGACCGTGCCGTCGAGCATGGCGCGAATCGTGCCGTTGGGCGACTTCCACATCTCGTGCAGGTTGTACTCCGTCACGCGCTGGGCATTCGGAGTGATGGTCGCGCACTTGACCGCGACGCCGTACTTCTTCGTCGCGTTGGCGCTGTCAATCGTCACCTGATCATCTGTTTCGTTGCGATGCTCCAGACCGAGGTCATAATACTCTGTCTTCAAGTCAATATAAGGAAGCAGAAGCTCATCCTTGATCAGCTGCCAGAGGATTCTGGTCATTTCATCGCCATCCATCTCCACCAGCGGCGTTTTCATCTGAATTTTTTCCATATCGGTCCCTTCTCTCTTATCCGCGCTTGGCGTAGTAATTCATCAGGCAGCCGTCGAGCAGAATGTCCCGCTCGTCCGGCGTCAGGCCCTTTACGTGCAGCAGAAGCTCTGCTTTTTCGCCGGTCTGCCGCAGAACCTCCGCGGGGAAATCCTCACAGCCTTTCTCCAGCCGCTTCCGCACGTCCGGCACGAAGACCAGATCGCCCGGCGCATAGTCGAATGGCGTGCCTGCGTCCAGCGTGAACGGCAGCATACCCCAGTTGATGCAGTTGCTGCGGTAGCGCTTGGTGGCGAATTCATAGCAGATATTCGCAAGTCCGCCCAGAACCTTCTGGCAGGACGCGGCCTGCTCCCGCGCGGAGCCGTCGCCGGGCTTGTTGGCGAACACGCAGGAGCCGAACTGCGTCGTGTTCAGAAGCGCCTCCGCTTCGCCGACGCGCGAGAGCGCGGCGAGAATGTCCGAGGGATTCGAACCCTCCCGCCGTTCGGCTTCTTTTGCGGCAATTTCCTTTGCGCGCGGCACATAATCCGGCACGCGGCGCGAAAGCGTAAACTCCGCCAGCCGCAGGGGGTTCGAGCGATAGGACGACGTTTCGCCGGACGGAATCAGTTCATCCGTCGTGGTCACGGGGTCATGAATGACGGCGGCAAGCTCAAGCAGAAGATTTTCACCCAGCTCATACGTTTTCGGCCAGTCCGTGATGTTCGGGCCCATGATGAGCGCTGTTTCCGGCTGCGGATGGCCGAAGCCGTGATAGACGCGGCGGGCATAAACCGTCTTGTCAAACTGGTACGGATGGCGCTCCGGGGTATAATCCAGCTCGTCCGCCGGGGTGATGCGGCCGCCGTTTCTGGCTGTTGCCGCAATGGAACGCGCGTCCATGAGGCACACGCCCGCAAACTGCCCTTCGCCGGGCTTTGAGCCTTCGCGGTTCGGGAAATTGCGCGTCGTATGGCGCAGAGACAGGCCGTTGTTGGCCGGCACATCTCCCGCACCGAAGCACGGGCCGCAGAAGCTGGGCTTGATGATTGCACCGGTTTCCAGCAGCGACTCCGTCACGCCCAAGCGCGTCAGGGCGAGGCTGACCGGGACGGATGTGGGATAGACGCTCATGGAGAAATACCCGCTTCCGACCGAGCCGCCGCGCAGGATCTGCGCAGCCTCGTCGATATTATCAAACATACCGCCCGCACAGCCCGCAATAATCCCCTGATCGGCCCAGACACCGCCGTCGTGAAGCTTGTCCAGCAGATGCACGTTGGCCTTCGGCCAGCGCCTTTTTGCCTCGGCCTCCACACCGGCCAGCAGTTCCTGCGCGTTCGCAAGGAAGTCACGGATGGTGTACGCGTTCGACGGGTGGAACGGCAGCGCGATCATCGGCTCAAGCTGGCTGAGATCCAGCTCGATCATGCGGTCATAATACGCGCCATCCTCCGGCGACAGCTTTTTATACGCTTCGGGGCGGCCGTGAACTTCAAAAAACCGTTTCGTCTCCTCGTCCGTCTCCCAGATGGAGGACAGGCAGGTCGTCTCGGTCGTCATGACGTCGATGCCGTTGCGGAAATCAATGGGCAGCTTCGCAATGCCGGGGCCTGCGAATTCCAGCACGCGGTTCTTGACGAAGCTGCTTGCGAATGTCGCCTTGACCAGTGCGATTGCCGCGTCGTGCGGGCCGACGCCCCGGCGGGGCGTTCCCGTCACATAGACCAGCACGACCTCGGGAAGCGGCGCGTCCCACGTGTGCCTCAAAAGCTGCTTGGCAAGCTCCGGCCCGCCCTCGCCGACGGCCATCGTGCCGAGCGCGCCATAGCGCGTGTGCGAGTCAGAGCCTAAAATCATTGACCCGCAGGCAGCCATCTGCTCGCGCGCGTAGGAATGAATGACGCTCTGGTTGGCGGGAACGTAAATGCCGCCGTATTTCTTTGCCGCGGACAGGCCGAAGACGTGGTCGTCCTCGTTGATCGTGCCGCCGACGGCGCAGAGGCTGTTGTGGCAGTTCGTCAGCGCGTAGGGGAGTGGGAACTCCTTCATGCCGGAGGCCCGCGCCTGCTGGATGATGCCGACATAGGTGATATCGTGTGAAAGCATGGCGTCGAACCGGATGCGGAGCTGCCGCTCATCGCCGGACTGGTTGTGCGCCTGCAAAATGCGGTAGGCCATGGTGCGTCTGCGGCCCTCGTCCGGGGTGAGCGGCGCCGTCTGCTTCGGCACGCCGCCGCAGAGGAATACGCCGTGATCGGTCAGTTTCATAGTATGTTCTCCCTTCTGTTCAGGGTCTTTTTTCTTGGGATATACTTTATCACAGAAATGCGTTTTTGAAAAGTGCTTCTAAAAAAATTCATAAATCCTGCAAATCCAGCAGAAAACTACCTGATATGCAGGACGTTTTGCAAGTATGCACGATTATCCCGTCATTTTGTGCGAACCGTTCTTGCATTTTCTGCTTCCGTCCAGTATGATGGACAAAACAGACGGGAGGGACAGGCGGATGGCGCAGTATTATATGCTTTACAAGCCGCGCGGACTGCTCACCGCGAAGCGCGACGCGCGGCGGGAGACGGTCATGTCCTGCTTTCCGGAGGCGCTGCGCGAGACGCTGCACCCGGTCGGGCGGCTGGACAGGGATACGGAGGGGCTGCTGCTGTTTACGGACGACGGGATGCTCGACGTGCGCCTGCTCCGGCCCGAGCAGCACGTGGAAAAGGAATACGAGTACCGCGCATTCGGGTTACTTGGCGAGACGGCCATGCGGCAGCTGGAGGAGGGCGTTTTGCTTTTGGAAGGGCAGCCGCCCTCGCTGCCTGCCCGCGCGCAGCTGCTTGCGCACACGAGCATCGGGGAAAGCGCGCCGTATCTGCCCGAGCGCTTCCGCGAGAAATACCTGAAAAACCCGGCCCGGCCCGTCACGGCCGGCAAGCTCTGGATCACGGAAGGGCGCAAGCATCAGGTCAAGCTGATGATCAAAGCCGTGGGCGGGCATGTATTTTACTTAAAACGTCTCGCGATCGGCCCCGTCCGGCTGGATGAAGCGCTCCGCCCGGGCGAATACCGCCCGTTGACGGCGGAAGAGCTTGCCGCGCTTATGCCACCGGCGACCAGCGGCGGCGGTACTGCTGGGGCGTAGCGCCTTCGCGGACGCGGAAGACACTGATAAAATAGCTGGTGTTCTCCATGCCGACGCGGTAGGCGACTTCGGATACCGGCAGGTCGGTCGCGCGCAGCAGTTCCTTGGCGCGGGTCAGGCGCAGGCGGGTCAGATACTCGCCGGGCGACTGGCCGAAATACCGCTGGAAGCTCCGCTGCAGGTGGTATTTGCTGATGTTATAGCGCGCCGAGAGCGTATCGAGCGTGATTTTCTGCGCGTACTGCTCGTGCAGATACTGCCGCACTTTCTGCAAAACTGCGGGCACAGGCTGCGGGCGCTGCTGCGCCGCGCCGTGGATCAGACCGCAGAGGATCGTCGTCATGAGCGCCGACGCGTCCAGATCGCGACCCAGCCCGCCGCCGTCCTCCCCGGCCAGGGCCAGAAGTGCGCTCATCTGCGCGGACACCGGGCTGTCGACCGGCAGCGACGCGGCTGCCCGCCCCTGCGTCTGCGACAAAAACGCCTGATAGTACGCATCCGCCGTTGCGCCGTAAAAATGGAACCAGAGGACGTCCCACTGTCCCGTGTCCGGCGCAGTATAATAGTGCTGCGGCGCACGGCAGTCGATCCAGAAAAAGCTCCCGGCGGGAAGCCGGTAGGTTTCGCCGCCATATTCCAATATTCCGGCCCCGGAAAGCGTCAGCTTGACAAGATACGAATCCAGCTCCTTTCGGACGGTATAGTAATTTGCACCAGAAATGAAATGCCCGGCCTCCTGCAAATACAGCAGCTTGTCGCGGGCAAACGTGCCCGCCGAGACAATCTTCCATTCGGACTCCGGCGTCATATCGAGATTGTAGTGCAGCACTTCCATTCGGCAGTCCTCCGCAAAACAGCAAGATATTGATATTTCAAAGCAAGCCTATGATACCACACACAGGTTTGCTTTTCTATAATGAAATGTAGAAACCCATAAAAAACAGGGAGGAAACGAACATGGAACGCTACGCGTGGAAAGCGACGGTTCTTCCGGGAAAGCTGGAAGAATACATCCGCCGCCACAACGAGATCTGGCCGGAGATGAAGGACGTGCTGCATCAGGCCGGGATCCGCAACTATACGATCTGGAATGTCGGCAATGAGCTGTTCGGCTATTATGAGTGCGACAGCGTCGCCGAGGCTGCCCGCGTGCAGGCCGAAAGCCCGGTCGTGGACCGCTGGAACGAGTACATGAAGGACGTTATGCTGATGGAAATGGACCCGGAAACCGGTGCGCAGCCGCTCATGAAACAGGTCTTCTTTTTTAATTGAGGGAGGAACAACTATGAATGCTTATACACTTGCAAAGGAACGCTACGCCGCGCTCGGCGTCGATACCGAAGCCGTGCTGGAAACACTGAAAAACGTGACCGTCTCCGTCCACTGCTGGCAGGGCGACGACGTCGTCGGCTTTGACGCGAAGGAGGCCCTCTCCGGCGGCATCCAGACCACCGGCAACTATCCCGGCAAGGCCACCACGCCCGAACAGCTCATGGCGGACTTCGATGAGGTCCTGCGCCTGACGCCGGGCAAAAAGAAGCTCAATCTGCACGCAAGCTACGCCATTTTCGAAGCCGGTGAGTTTGCTGACCGCGACGCCATTCAGCCGAAGCATTTTTCCCGCTGGGTCGCCTATGCCAAAGAGCGCGGCCTTGGCATCGACTTTAACCCGACGTTCTTCTCTCATTCCATGGTCAAGGATGGCCTGACGCTCTCGTCCCCGGACGAGACGGTCCGCAAATTCTGGGTCGAGCACGGCAAGCGCTGCATGGCCATTGCGGAGTATTTCGCCGAGGAGACCGGCAAGCCCTGCGTCATCAACTTCTGGATCCCCGACGGCTATAAGGATTACCCGGCAGACCGCCTCTCTCCGCGCCGCCGCTACGCGCAGTCGATGGACGAAATTCTGTCCGTTCCGTATGACAAGACGAAGGTCTTCCCGTGCATCGAGTCCAAGGTCTTCGGCATTGGTCTGGAAGCCTACACGGTCGGCTCGGCGGAGTTCTGCACGAATTACGTCAATAC
>OHHL01000470.1_pt1 | contig 14386 bp, 17 predicted proteins | sample 1568031 | NCBI WGS metagenome assembly OHHL01 (sample SAMEA3879513, study PRJEB24766) | human gut metagenome | biome: human-associated habitat; feature: feces | place: USA | collected 1985/1987 | reverse complement strand
CGGACTGCAAGGTTTTCACATCTAGTTCTTCCACGTTATCACCTCGGATATTTAGTTACGGTTAAATATGAAAAGAGGTTACTTGAAATAGTCTATTATTTCAGGTAACCTCTTATAAAATTTATTAACATTATGAACTTGTCCTTAACTTGTAGTGAGAACCAAGATTGCTTCAGTTAAAAACAGTTTTAAGGTGTCTAGCGTTAAAGGTTTATCTAGCTTAACGGTCTTTAGTAGTGTTTCACCTTCTGTAATGTTTCCAACTAGTTTGTAGAAGGTATTTACTTCTATAACTGTGAACTCAAGTGTTCGGTTGTTATCTTTTACAGTGATTGTTCCTAAGCTATCTTCAACAAAGTCTGCCCACCACAGTTTATCCCTTTCAATAATAGGTTTTAACTTAAGTACATCAGATTTAAACATATCGCCTATGTTAAGTGTTTCACCTGTAAGATTAGATAAATACACTAAATAATTCGAGATTTCTCTTGTAACCACTCCCATGCAACATACCTCCTTGTTTATATATTTCTATGAAAATAGGAAAGGATAGAGTAGAATGTACCCTACTCTATCCTTAATTTGTTTATTAATGAATGTTCTGACCTGTTCTATAAGCTATAAGTTGGTCAATTGAATAAGCCGTCTGCCTACTGTGCTGGATGTTTACAGCTTGGTAAAGGTACGCTACAAATTGGTCTTGAACGTATCCATATAGAATAATGCCTTGAAAAGTTGGTAAATTAATTTTCGCATTCAATAATGTTGGATTGTGCTGTTTCCAAACATCATCCTCAGGAAGTTCAATGTATCTTCCTGAATATTTATCTAAATAACTACATTTTCGGATTGGACTTACCCCATCATGCATTTCAATACATATGGTTTCATCATTAAGTTCCCAAACCAACTGTGCTAAAGTTTTTTCACTATGAAATTGAGTCATATGGCATACCTCCATCTAAGTTATGTTTTCTAAATCTTCGTCTTTATAAACGAGAGTTATTTTGGTATCTCCTGTTATTTTGAAGTAAATTTCACTTCCAGGGTAGATATTGTGTTTTACCATTCTTCCAATGTGGTTCAATGGAATACTGGTTACGTTGTTACCATTAGCTACTGTAACAGGTTCAATAACGGCTTCAGGTGAATACATACTTGAACCTAATGTCCATTTTATTCCTACCACAGAACCTACATAATATTCAGGACTCCAAACACCTACCTTCATAGCAATATTTCCTCCGTAGTGATGGTCTGTTTCACCTAAAGAATAGAAGTCGTTAGAATCATCTACTGCTAAAACTAAGCCGTCACTTGAGTAAGGTAATAGTTCCCTATAAGGTTCAAAGAATTTAATGTATTGAACGAGTGTTTTCCATTCATCATAATAGAATGTTAAAGATGTAGGTGTGTTAAATCCATTTGCCTTAAGCCATTCAAATTCCTCTGTTAGAGTGTGTAAGTATTCACTCCTACACTTGAAAGCTAATGGTTTTAAATGTGTTTTAATGTCTTGTAATTCAAGTCCTCCTCTCAACAAAGAGGAAACTGAACTTCGTGTTGATACGAATTTTTGTTTGTACTTCGACCTTAAATAAGGCAGGCTTTCTTTGTAACAAACTAGTTCGCCACTTATGATAACCACAAGTTCGTCTGTCTTGATAGTAAGTGGTAATACCAAACGCAATACTGCTGTAATATCGATAGGACTTCCTGTTCTTCCCTTTGTTTGAGCATGAATAAGATGTCCCCTAAAATAAATAACAGTATAGTTGAATCCATCAGCTTTAATGCTGATGTGTAAATTTCTATGACCGAAGGCTTCAACCCTCTCATAGATTGTATCATAATCTTGAATTAATTCGATGGATTTTTGAGATGTGTCCCCATATCTACCTTCGTAGTTCTCAAAATATTCGCGCTTTAAGTCAAGAATATAATCAGGAATTGCTTCTTCAAGTTCTTTATTTATGTTAAATTCAGCAAATGGTAAGTTATACTTATGAAGTAATGTGACAGGTTCAGGGTCTTTTGACCAATGAACGTTGTTTAAATAATGGTCAGGATAGTATTTCCTTATTAAATTCATTAAACCTTCGTATACTGTATCTTCCATGAAAGGAATACCATATGCGTAATAGTATCTAGCTAGATATAATTGTTCAATCTGTTCTTGTGTAAGAGTAGGTTGTTCCACTAACCCCTCTAAGTCAAATTCTTCATCCATAATTTCACCTCTTATTGTATTAAGTTACTGTAAGGTATAGCTAAATTAACAGTTTGTAATCCTAAGCATATTACAAGTGTATTTAATATATCTTTTGTATCTATAATATCTATAAGTGTAATCATTAACATTAGTAAGGTCAAACTGCATAACCTAATTAAAACTGTTGTTAAAATTTCTTTAATGGTTTCTATTGACATACTACACATGACCTCTTTAACAAGATAACACGTTCCAAGTGTAAGTGCAATCTGTGTTAAAAGTGCTAATGTAGGTGTATTCAACAAAGTTGAAAGTATGATGGGTATTACTAAGATACCAATCCATTCTTTCTGTATGAAAAGTTCATTCATAACATATTTCTCCGTTTATTTTATCTTATGTAGTTTCTTTATTTTTAGATTTACTATATGTGTAGGTACAATACTGACTTCGGTCTGATATAGAGTTCTATTTTTACAGCGTATGGTACAGACTATCTCCTCACTTTCTTATGTACTGTTTTTTAGGCTTGTGGTTTAGTATGCGTAACGACCTAATTTCTCTGAAAATAATAAGAGTAATGGACTTTGTAGTCTGTTAAGTCCATTTGTGTATCTTAAAAGTTTTTACAGACTATTTTTCGTAGTTTACAAGTGAGTAAAATAGTCACAGGGTATTGTGCATTTACAGAGTTTTTACCTTATTTTATAAAGGTATACTGAGTTTAAAATGCCTAAATTACAGGCTGTTTTACCTATCGAAATAGAGAATTTTTGTGTGTATATTTTGATACCTTAGGCATCTAGGCAATAGGGGTTAAAATCTAAAGTGTGTCAGTTTTGTCAGATAAATTTTAAGTTGAAATAATATAGTTTATGAAGCATACTTTAGAGTACTGACAACAAAGTTGTTGACTGACTTTTCTGTCAAAATACGTAATATAGATTCGTTCATTCGTTACGGTGTACACTCTCCGTACAATATAAAATACCCCTAATAACTGGTGTATTAGAGGTATTTTAGTTTATATAAGTTCAGTTTGCTATTATAAATTTAGGTAACTCCTAATAATTAATAAGTGTTGAGTTTACGATTCTATTTAAGTGATTCTATGGTCTCATGTTTTCATCTTCACTAATACGTAGTTTATCTTCAAGTTCTTTAATGTATTTTTTACCGTCTTTGTATAACTTTTCATACGGGTTGCGTCTTGATGATGCAATTTTCCATTCTTCTTCTAACTGTTTCCTAACTTTATAAAAGGTTGACTTACCTATGCTTACTTTATTACATATTTCGATATTATTCATTTCTGGGTGATTATTGAGATAATATGCAACTTTATCATGCGTACCTTCAGGTAATGAGTTTCTCACAAGGTTCTTTAAACTATTTGGATGCACATTCATATACACTACTCCTTTATGACGAATATCTATGGATTTAACAGTATTACTTAAACGTAACACCTATTTACTTGAACCTTTACGGAGACTAATGGCATACTGTATACCTTCAGTACTGTATAGTAGTAATCTAACTAATGCAGATTTATCTGTTCTCCATATGTATGACAAATCACGTATCGCTTCTAGTAACTCTTCAGTTAAATAGAATGTCCCCCTAGGATAATCTTCATAAGGTACTTTAATATTCGGTGGTTTAGGCACATCCATAACTGACGGTTTAGCATCTGTAGTATCTGATTTCTTACTAGCAATATTGCTAGTATTTGTAGTTTCAACTTTAGTACCTGAAGAAACATTAGGATTATTAGGATTAGTAGCAGGTGCATTATACTGGTTGCTACTTCCTAATTTAGCATTAGGAATAGACTGAGGTGTAGTAGGTGTAGTAGGTGTAGTAGGTTGAGTTTGTACAGTAGTCGAAGTAGTAGTTGCAATACACCTGTTACCAACTGTGTTAATATTACCCTTTACTGCGTTACTAACATCTTTACTAATCTCTAAATTAAGATTTAGTAATGGATTATTTAAGTTTAGATTAATGATATTTGAGTATAATTCCAGTATTTGGTTAGCTGTAGGCATTTTGCTATCTTCTAGCAGTTCTTGATTTTTGGTTTCAAATAATGCTAAATTAATGTTGGCTAGATGATGTACTAATTTTTTTCTAAAGCACTCTAGTGATGATTTGTCTAAATTTCTGTCAGATACCAAGCTATCAAAGTCAGATACTAAGTTGCATGATTCTCTTACTGGACTATTTAGAGATTCTAAATAATCTAATTTAGGTTTACACATTATTAAATCATCCTCCTATTAATTTATGAAAGGCTATATTCAGAAATGAAGTAAAATAGATGTAGCTGTTTAGTAAAATTAGTGAGTGTAACCGTGAAATGAAAAAGAGTAGGATTTCTCCTACTCTAATTGGTTAAGTTTTTGTATAATGTATAACTTAATAAATTGATTACAATTTTCTTCGAGATAGCTGTAAACTTTCTTAGATGGTATTTCTAAGATTTCACCTATCTTCTCTTTCATTTCTTTTGTATTATTAGCTTGTAAAAATTCAAGCACGTCTTGATAAACAAAGAAACGTGTGTCTTCTGTACGAGTTGAAGTAAGCGTAAGTTCTTCAGATAGGTTTAATATTGTATTATCCTTATGTAAAATCTTGCATGAAGTAAAGTCCTCGTTAAGAATTTTACTATACCAACTGTTAAAATGTTTCACAACGTGAGTTAAAAGAGATTCATTGTAGTCCATAACTTCACTACAGAATACTTCATCTTCTCGATTAACTACTAAGAACTGTACCTTAGCATAAATCTCTTCATCTGTAACTTTTATCCCTTGAACGGAAATATAAAACTTACCTTCTTTAATGTAATACTTCTTAGTATAACTAGAACTACCTTCCCATGCTTTTAAGTAAACCATTAATAATGTTTTTGGTTTTAGGTTTGACCCCTTTTTAGGTTTAAATTTAATTTCTGCCACTTTCTGACTCCCTCTCTTTTGTATATTAATATTTATTAAATCCTCTCATCTTTTATGTAAGTATATCCATCAATTTGTTCTAGTATATGTTTTCTTTCTTCTGTATTGTTCCAACAAACTGTCTTTGTTTCGTGATTGAAGTAGGTCGCTTCAGCTAAAACTTGTATACCTACTTGATAAATCCTTAATTTTGATATTCCCATAGCAAACCTCCTAATTTTATTATTTTATGATAATACTTGTACCGATGAAGCGAGTTACAGCTTCTTTAACCTCTTCATTGTAAACAGGTGTGTCTTCGTAAAACTCAAATTTTGTTATAACTTTATTGTTATCTATATGAATACTGCCTACAGTTGAGCCAACAAATCGTATGCCGTATTCATTTGTTATAACCTTATCAGGTGGATTGAGATAAGTTGCATAACCAAATGAAGTTTTTAAAGATTTCAAAACAGATGTATCAGCTTTTAAATATTCATCAAGCACTTCTGTAATTTCACCTATAAGATGTTCTTTACGTTGTCCTTTAGTGGGACTAAGTGTTACTTGTTTGTTTTGACTAATCACCTCAAACCAATCTCTCCAACCTTCGATTTCTACCTTAAGTCCATTGAATTTTGGATTTTCATGTTCGAGGATTTCAACTTTCATAATGTTAGGGTAAGATTTTGACCCTAAAACTAATGCTTTATTAACTCCTCTTGATATTTCGTCTTTATTATAGAGGTGACGTGTACTTCTAATAAACTCCCCTGCTTTAAATGACATGATATTCTCTCCCTCACTTTAAATTTTATGTATAAATTATTTGGTACTTTAGGTTAAGCCGTAGGTATCTACACTTATTCACTAGATTACATACTATCGCTAAAATGTAAGATGTAATTCACGGTCTAAACTAGCCTTTCTTTTGACTTTATTCCCCAGTTACAAGGTGTTTTGCACGTTGTATTCTCGTAACCACATTTGACTTTCTTTGCATATTTCTTCAACAAAGTCTGTTCCTCTTCTGTTAAGCAACAAGATTGTTCGTATCTCTCGTGAACAGACTGTGTAAGCCTTTGAATTTCTACTTGAGCACAGCCACATTCTCTCTCATAACACTTTAAAATAAAGTTTTCAAGCGTTCCTGTTTCCCTTACTGTAACTATTGTTCCTTGTGGTGTAAGGTTGGCTATGCTTGTTATGTCAGTATACCACTCATATACAAACTGAGGATACTTCTCAAAGATAGGTGGTAAGTAAAAGTCTTTAGAATGACCATCAAAATAGGCTGTGTAAGTAGCTGTTCTATGTCGAATTAAATGTGCGTAAATAGCAAGTGAACACTTATAAGTAGTTGTGTAACAAGTACCAAAATACTCATTTTGAGATTTAGCAAGTGACTCATTTGGATTGAGTAGCTTAAACTGTTGATGTTTTGTATCTTCTAAGTTTTCTATTTTAGCAAGTCTACTTAATTCAGATGCTACTTTATTCATTTCTTCATAAAGTTTGCAATACATTGGACTTTCATCTTTGTAACTTTTAAGTTTCTCACACCAATCGATAATATAGTTTAAAGTTCTAAGGTTTACTGTATAGACCATAGTAGTTGGCGTAAAGATAGATAACATATAACGTGCATTTTCTAAAGCAAGTTTCTTAACTTTAGCTTTATCTAAGTTAGGATATGTTTCAGATATCATATCTTCAAAACGTTCTCTCCACTTTTCATAAAGCTTATAATCTTCACCATCAGACTTCATAACTGTGTATCTAGCACTCTTTTCAGATGTGTCGTAACAGTTTACACTATTTAGAATCATGGCACAGATTTTAGGAATACCTTCTAATAGAAATGTTTTGTAAACATGACCTGTTATAGAATGATGTCCTGACTTAACACAGTTTATAGCACGTTTAAGGTGCTTTTCCCTTTCTTGACTAGCTAAAGTTTCAAAAGTATCAGGCATATAACAAACACCACCTACCTTTCCAACAAATGTGAGGTGGTCTTCAAGTGTTGAGTTTTTATGTCCGACTTCTTCCGTTTGTGCTAATAGCTTAATGTTCATATATAACTCCTCCTAAGTAAACTATTGATATTTTTCTTTTAACTTACATAACGCATCATGCCATTTCCTTGTTTTAGTCGTAAGGTCGTAAGGATTACACTCTATACAAAACTCACTATCTTTGTAATTTACAGGTTCTAAAGTTAGAATATGGTAAACTTCTATCTTTGAATGATTGAGTTTTATGCGATACTCATCAGTTGTTACAAAATCTGCTAACCAACAATCTAAACAATAGTCGTTTAAGTAGTTAATTAAACTTTCCTGTTCCATTATAACAGGTTCTTCATCTTTCCTTAATTGTACAACAAAGGCAATCACATTAGGGTTTTTAAGAAAAACTTCTTCACCCTTCACAATCCTCGTACTCTCAAATGTAACTGTTCCTAAGTAACGTAGTTGTGCTGTGTTTTCTTCAGCTAACTCGTGGTCACAATTACTAAGACGTGACTCTCTCGGTGCTATCTCCATTAATTTAAAGAAGGATTCTTCTCTGCTTTTTAATGTTTCTAACCAATTATCTAATGATTTAAGCACTTTATGCTACCTCCAATTTTAATGTTTATATTACTATCCATTATAACACTTAAGAAAGGTATGGTTATCCTTTTTGAGTGAAAAACTTTTACACATGAAAAATGGGAATGAAGCTTTATACTTCATTCCCATTAAGTTGTTAAGAACTTAAAGAAAGTGTTTTGTACTCTCTAACACGAGATTTAGCATACTTACTACCACCTGTACCTTTAAGAACAAGTTTACTTCCTGAAACACATAAAGTTAAGCTACAATCGTGTCTTCCAATTGTTTTATTTTGTTCGGTATAACAGTAGTAATATAAGTAGTTCTTTAAACTATCCTCTGTCATAAAAACAATTTCCTGAGGATTTCCTGACACACTTACAAGATAACCTATGCATTTGCAAGGTAAACATACAGGTTCTCCATTAGCATCCACACTATTCAAATTGAATAAAGCTTTATTTACGATTGTCTTGTAGTAAATAAAGTTTTCACTATTTTGTTTAGCCTTTTCAGGATAGTACTCCAACAAACGGTAAGTCTGAGGTGAAACATCTACTTTTTTATACGTCATAATTAACTCCTCCTCCCTGTGAATACAGGTATATTGTGAATAACACCGAGATAGTTTTCAAATAAAGTATTGATAGTATCGTTATTAGTATCAATATAGTCTGACCAGTTTTTTAAATCAATAGCATAGTAACCTCTAATGGCGTGTTCAATGTTTTCATTCTTAATCATATCAACAGAACTTTTAATTGTTTTATCGTATATAGCCCACATAATGTTAGTTTTACTCATAAAGTATTCAAATGAACTGCCTTTTGCTAAATAAGTTGCACCTTCTGTAAATTTATCTCGTGCCTTACCCATAACATCATCTGATACGTATTCTGTAAACTGTCTTACTGCTGACACGTCTTCAATACTTTCTGATGTTAAAATTTTTGTGAATGCTATAAAGATTTCCTCTGTTGTTTGTAAATCAATAATATCTTTAAAGTCTTGAATACATCTTGTAGTGACCTCTGAGACATGGTTGCGTTTATTTAGGGCATCCAACAAGGTGTCAAATACAAGGTGTTTGTCTACGAATTTTGTGCGACCTACATGGTCTTTAAAGAAGTAGTTAGAGAGTATAAAGAATTGTGGGAATATCCAACTTATAGTTCGTGCAAACTCATTGACACGCACAATGTCATATTCAGCAAAGAATACTCTAAAGAAAGTATAAAGTCTTCTGTAATCACTCTCGTAGAAAATAATATCATGTAAGTTTGAACTACTTAGTGTATCACACATAACTGTTCCACCATAGTAACCCATGTATAAATAGAATTTATCATAATCTACGTCTTGTGAGACAATTACGTTATCAGCATTTAGAGAAGTAGCCTGAGAAATTAATGCATAGGCTTCAAACATTAAAGCTTTCATACTAAGGGTTTCAGCAGGATTTCTTTCTGCATCTAAACTATTTTGGTCTTTAAGATAATTATAAACTTCGACTACACTAGAACATAAGTCCATAGTGTTAATTGTTCCATCTGATTCTTTTGGAATGTTGCATTCGCTAACAAATTTGAACATACGATTAGATACAGGCACTCGAACTTGAGTTGTAGTATCTGTAGCTATGTGTTGCATTTTACAGCGTAACAGAAGGTGAGATTCTTTAACTAAATCCCATATATTATTAAGGTTTACGTTAATAGAACGGAAATTTTCTCTCTTCTTTACGCTACCATTTGCTATCATAAGCCTTAAGCCTATTAAAGCATCACTAAAATCTTTTGTAAATGACATATTTAATACCTCCTACAAAATTAAGCTGTATTCACTTTCTTTAAATCGTTGTACTGCACCGTTTAAAATAATTTCGATTAATTCATCTTTGGGTTGAAAATCAGGAGATTTAGTAATTACACTTACTGTGTTGCTTGTTACTCTAAAAGTATTATCACTAAACTCACCTGTTAAGCATAGAGTGACACCAGTAATTTCTAAATATAGTTTATTGTTTATACATCTTACTCTCATTGATTTCCCTCCCATCTTTTATATTTTATGTCTTTATGAGTAGGAGATAGTTTATTGATTTTCCGTACACAACAAAGGGAGGTGGTTTAAACCACCTCCCTTTTAGCAAACGTCAAGTCCAACTTGTCTGCAAATGCCTGCTAGACCGTCATGATAACCTGAACCTACTGCATTAAATTTCCATTCAGAATTGTGTTTGTAGATTTCACAGATAACTAATGCTGTTTCTCTATCGTAATCTTCATTAAGGTCGTATCTAAGTATTTCGCTATTGCTATCTTCATTAAGAACTCTAACGTAAGCATTAGAAACTTGACCGAATTTTTGACCTCTTTGTTGTGCTTGGTCGATTGTTACGGAAATAATAATCTTTTGAATATCGTTAGGTATTTTTGTTAGGTCAATAAGGATTGCTTCATCATCCCCATCCCCTTCACCTGTACGATTATCTCCTGTATGTACAACAGACTGATTTGAAGTTGCTAAGTGTTTGTAGAAAACAAAGTTTTCTAGTCCACTACATCTTCCATTTGCATCTACTAGGAAAGCTGATGCATCTAAGTCAAAGTCTGCTTGACCATCATAACGCTGTATGTCCCAACCTAAACCTACACGTAATTTTTTAAGATTTGGGTTATCTTTTGTTAATGAAATCTTTTCACCCTTAGAAAGGTTAATTGGACCTGATTGGTTATTTTGTGATTGATTTCCGAATATCATGCTATACCTCCTACTCAACTTCTAATCCGTAGTGGTTGCAGAGTCCTTCTAAACCTGAGTCAAATCCTTGACCTATAGCTTGGAATTTCCATTCTGTATTATGAAGGTAAATCTCACCTGCAATAACACCTGTTTGTGTTGAGAAATCTTCTCCTAAATCAAAGTTAAGGAGTTCTTCTCCTGTTTCACCATTACGTATTTTAATGTATGCATTTGATACTTGACCGAAGCTTTGACCTCTTTCTCTTGCTTTGTCAATTGACACAACAAAGCTGAGTCGTCTAATGTGAGGTGCTAACTCTTTAAGTTTTACTTCGATAACTTCATCATCACCGTCACCTTCGCCAGTTCTGTTATCGCCTTTATGTTCAATACCTTGTTGAGATTTATTTCTGTAGTAGATAAAGTCAGTATCTTTTGTTTTACCATCTTCACCCACCATAAAAACAGAAGCATCTAAGTCAAAATCAGATTGACCGTCAAATTTTTGTGTGTCCCAACCTAAACCTACAGAAATAAGATTTAAACTATCATGATCATGTCCACATCCGCAGCCTTCGCCGCATTTATTTAATTCATTTTCCATTTTACATTCCTCCTTAATTAAAATGTTCTTCTAAAGCTTGTCTTCCACCTTCAAATCCCATTCCAATAGCATTGAATTTGAAAGAACCTTTATAACGATAAATTTCTCCTACAACTACTGCTGTTTCTTTACCAAAGTCATTTCCTAAATCGTATCTCAAAAGTTCTTTTCCTGTACGTTTGTTCACGATACGGATATATGAATTGCGTACTTTTGAGAATTGTTGTCTTCTTTGTTTAGCTTGGTAAATATCTACTGTAAAGGCTAAACGTGACACTCTTTGGTCTAATCGGTTAAGAGAGATTTCAACTACTTCATCATCCCCATCCCCTTCACCTGTTAAGTTGTCGCCTAAGTGTCTAATGCCTGATTCTTGTTTGTGACCATAGTAAACTTTGTTTTGTGGTCTAAGACTTCTACCATCTTCACCGATAAGGTAAACAGAAGCGTCTAAGTCATAATCTGAACCAAACCCTTTATTCACATCCCAACCTAAACCAACAAAGATTTCATCTAAGTCAGGACACTCTTTTCTAAGGTCGATTTTCTCACCTTTGCTTAAGTTAATACTCATACGTACATTCCTCCTATCTGTGATTATGTTTAAGTATCTTTAATAATCTTACGGTTTGTACACATGAGATTCATAAAGTTAGTTGAGGTTTGTTACTTTTAGCGAATAAATAAAAAGTAGGTAGTCCCTAGACTACCTACTCCTTTATTTCATAATAAGTTTTCTTGCCATATCAATTGGTAATACAATTAAAGACATTATGAAGCATTTAGCAAGTACTATTAGTGGAAGTGGTACAACGCTGAATAATGCACTACAGAAATACATGATAATGATTTGTATAACAGCTACAAGTCCCATTACGATTAAGAAGTTTTTATTTTCAGTTATATGTTCTAAAACATGAACTGTATTACTTCTTGCATTGAACCCATTTACAATGACTGCAAACATGAAGAAAGCAAACATAGCTGTTCGTATTTCTAAATCACTTGTAACCCCTAATAAGTTTTGAAGTGGTTGACAAAGTAAGATAGCTAAACTTCCAACAAAGATGGTTAGACCTGCACTTAACACACCACCAACCATTTGTTTTGATACGATACTTGCATTTCTATCTACAGGTTTATCTTGCATATAGCGTTTTAAAGCAGGTTCATTACCAAATGCTAAAGCGGATAACGTATCCATTACTGTATTAATCCAAAGGATTTGGATTACTGTTAAAGGTTCATGAATACCGATAAGAGGTCCAATGAAAGATAAAAGAACTGCACTAACATTTACAGTTAATTGGAAAATGATAAACTTACGAATGTTATTGAAAATTGTTCTACCATAAAGGATAGCATTTTCGATTGATGAAAGGTTATCGTCAATAATTACAATGTCACCTGCTTCTTTAGCTACAGAAGTACCACTACCCATAGCAAAGCCAACGTCTGCTTTCTTTAACGCAGGAGAGTCATTAACACCATCACCTGTCATACCTACTACATAATTCAATTCTTGTGAAAGTGTAACAAGTCTTAATTTATCCATTGGATTTGCCCTTGGAATAATGGCTTTAACTTCTTCGTCAGACATTTCTGCTAACTCAAAAGATGTTAAGGCAATATCACTATCTGTTTTAATCAATCCAATTTCTTTTGCGATTGCGATAGCTGTTTCTTTTCTATCTCCTGTAGCCATTACAACTTGAACACCTGCTTGGTTCATTTCTTCGATTGTTCCTGCTACTTCAGGTCTTGTATTATCACGAATACTGATAATTCCAAGTAAAACCATACCTTCTTCTAATTCTTCACTTTCAACATTTGTTGTTAAAGCAACTGCAATAAGTCGCATACATTTACTTGCTTGTAAGTCCATGTAAGCATTTAATACAGCTAAATCAAGTGGAACAATATCTCCTGACTTAGATAAGTAAGTTGAACATTTAGATAAGATTAATTCAGGTGCACCTTTAACGTATTTACAAGTTTCACCTTCTACTTTAACTGTAGTTGTTGAATACTTCTTAGCTGAATCGAAAGGTTGTGAAGCAATAATTGTAGATTTATCAACTGTTTCTAAAGCGTGTACTTCATTTAAGTAGTTCAACAAAGCACGGTCTGTGCTATTACCACCTACTGCTTCACCTTCACCAAAGATAGCTTCATTGTTTACTCCCATACTGTTAATTAAAGCATTAGAGTAACTTTCTTCTGTTTGTAAAATATCAGATACAATATAAGAGCCACCATCTACGATTTCTGTAACTTGGAATTTACCATATGTAAGTGTGCCTGTTTTATCACTAAATACTAAGCTTAAGCTACCTGTTGTATCCATAGCATCATTTTTCTTAACAAGAACATTATGATTAATCATTTTCTTCATGTTCATAGCTAATACTAATGCAATCATCATTGGTAAGCCTTCAGGAACAGCCATTACGATAATGATAACAGCTAACATAATTGCATCAACGATTGTTTCAAATACAAGTGGTAAATCTGAGAATAAAGTAGGTATAGCACTAAAGCTACCTGCTTCAAAGTATAAACTTTGAACGATAAAGGCTAATGCAATCGCTACACCACCCACATAACCAAATACACTAATCTGGTCTGCAAGTTTACCTAACTTCACTTTAAGTGGACTTAAGCGTGTATCATCTTGCATAGCTTTTGCGATTTTACCGTATTCAGTATTTTCACCTATAGCAATAACTTCTGCAACTGCATTACCATTACAAACAACTGTACCTTGATAAACATAATACTTGTTAAGAAGGTCGTTAATATCTCCTCTGTCTTCATTAGGACATACAAGTTTAGTCGCTTCTAAAGACTCACCATTAAGTGCTGACTGGTCAACTTTGAGTTTGCCTTCTAATAAGATACATTCAGCAGGTACTTTATCCCCTGACTGAAGAACAACAATATCGCCTACTACGATTTCTGTTTGTAAAAGTTCAATTAAGTGACCATCACGATAAACTTTACATTTGATACGTGAAGCTTCTTCCTGTAGTGCTTTAAAGTTGTTAGCGTTTTTGTACTCTGAATAAACGGATATGAATGTTGTTGCAAGTATAACAACAAAGATACCTAAACATTCAAGGATACTTGTTCTACCCATAAAGTAGAAGACCACATTGAGTCCTAAACAAACCATTAAAATGATTGTCAGTTTTTCCTTAAAGGAATTAAGGTACTTTTGTAGTAGTGTTTCTTCTTCCTTTGCAGGAATTACATTTCTACCATGTTCTCGTATACT
>OHHL01000460.1_pt1 | contig 14665 bp, 8 predicted proteins | sample 1568031 | NCBI WGS metagenome assembly OHHL01 (sample SAMEA3879513, study PRJEB24766) | human gut metagenome | biome: human-associated habitat; feature: feces | place: USA | collected 1985/1987 | reverse complement strand
CCGCAAAAAGGCCCGCTGTCCGGGTGCGTTGGGAGTTTTCAGATACACCCTAAGGACATTACTCATTTCATAAAGTTCAGAAAAGGCATACGAACTCAATTGGAAGAACCAAGTTCGTATGCCTTTGTTTTGTCCAATTCCAGAGCTGGACGCTCCGGCTGCCTGAACGGCACACCCTGCGTTCCAGCCGCAGCGGTTTCAAATAACACCATCTGACCGCTGCTCAACGCAAGCGTCTATTTCAGTTCAAGCAGCGCTTTTTCATCGTCTTTTACAAGCTTCCCCTGACAACGATAACGTGTCCCTCAGTTTCCGATTTCATTTTACGCGCCAGGAAGCGTTTCGTCGGAAGGAGACGATGCTGATACAGAAACAGCGCCCGGCTCACGCCGGGCGCTGCTGCTTTATGGGGTTTTGGCGAAATTACTCGTCGATCTCGATGACGACGCCGGAACCAACGGTACGGCCGCCTTCACGGATAGCGAAGCGGAGGCCCTTCTCGATAGCGATCGGGGTGATCAGCTCGACCTTCATGTCGATGTTATCGCCAGGCATGCACATCTCAACGCCTTCGGGCAGGGAGATGATGCCGGTAACGTCAGTGGTTCTGAAGTAGAACTGCGGACGATAGTTGTTGAAGAACGGGGTGTGACGGCCGCCTTCGTCCTTGGACAGAACGTAGACCTGGCCAACGAACTTGGTGTGCGGATGGATGGAGCCGGGCTTGGACAGGACCTGGCCTCTTTCGATGGACTTCTTGTCGATGCCGCGGAGCAGAGCGCCGATGTTGTCGCCAGCCTCAGCGTAATCCATCAGCTTGTGGAACATTTCGATGTCGGTGACGACGGTGGACTTCTTCTCGTCCGCGAGGCCAACGATCTCGACAGGCTCGTTCTTCTTGATGACGCCACGCTCGACACGACCGGTAGCGACGGTGCCGCGGCCGGAGATGGTGAAGACGTCCTCAACCGGCATCAGGAAGGGCTGGTCAGCCTTGCGGTCCGGGGTCGGGATCCAGGTGTCAACAGCCTGCATGAGCTCTTCGATGCAAGCATACTCGGGAGCCTTCGGGTCGGTGGACTCGGAAGCCAGAGCGTTCAGAGCGGAGCCGCGGATGATGGGGGTGTCGTCGCCCGGGAAGCCGTAGAAGGACAGAGTCTCGCGAACTTCCATCTCGACGAGCTCGAGCAGCTCTTCGTCGTCGACCTGGTCGACCTTGTTCAGGAAGACGAGGACGGAAGGAACGTTAACCTGACGGGCCAGAAGCAGATGCTCCTTGGTCTGAGCCATGGGGCCGTCGGAAGCAGCGATGACCAGGATCGCGCCGTCCATCTGAGCAGCGCCGGTGATCATGTTCTTGATGTAGTCAGCGTGGCCCGGGCAGTCGACGTGGGCGTAGTGACGGCCCTTGATCTGGACGTTGTCTTCGCCGGTCTTGTAGTTGTGGCCAATGCGGTCGTTGGTCTGGTACTCGACGTGAGCGGTGTTGATGGTAATGCCGCGCTCGCGCTCTTCCGGAGCCTTATCGATGGAAGAATAGTCGGTGTACTCAGCGTCGCCGAAGAAAGCCAGATACTTGGTGATGGCTGCGGTCAGCGTGGTCTTGCCATGGTCGATGTGGCCGATGGTGCCGACGTTGACATGGGGCTTATCCTTAATAAAATGCTGTTTTGCCATTTGGATTATCCTCCTTAGTTGATTCACTTACGGTATTATTTTTGCATCCTCTTCATCATACACGACATTTGCCGATTTGACAAGAAGAATTTCCAACGCAAACGGGATCTGGTGCGCTTAATATCCTTTGCGCTTCGAAATAACGGCGTCTGCCAGATTCTTGGAGAGCTCCACATAGTGGCTCGGCTCCATGGTGAACTGGCCGCGGCCCTGCGTCCTCGAGCGGAGGTTGGTCGCATAGCCGAACATCTCGGAAAGCGGAACGAAGCAGTCGATCTGCTGCGCGCCGTTGCGCTGTGTGAGGCCCGCGATGTTGCCGCGCCGGGAGGTGACGTCGCCGATGACGTCGCCCATATACTCGTCGGGGACAATGATGCAGACCTTCATGATGGGTTCGAGAATGACGGGATCCGCCTTCTGGCAGGCCTCCTTGAACGCCATGGAACCGGCGATCTTGAACGCAAGCTCAGACGAGTCGACCTCGTGATAGGAGCCGTCGTACAGCGTGACCTTTACGTCGACCACGGGGAAGCCGGCCAGAACGCCCGCTTCCATCGCGCCGCGAATACCCTGCTCGACCGCGGGAATGAATTCCTTCGGGACAGAGCCGCCGACGGTGGCGTTGATGAACTCGAAACCCTTGCCGCTCTCGTTGGGTTCGACGGTGATCTTGACATGGCCGTACTGGCCCTTGCCGCCGGACTGACGCGCGTATTTCGTCTCCTGATTGACCTTCTTGCGAATGGTCTCTTTATAGGCGACCTGCGGCGCGCCGACGTTTGCCTCGACCTTGAACTCCCGGAGCAGGCGGTCAACGATGATTTCCAGATGAAGCTCACCCATGCCGGCGATGATCGTCTGGCCGGTCTCTTCATCGGTGTAGGTTTTGAATGTCGGGTCCTCTTCAGCAAGCTTCGAGAGCGCGATACCCATCTTTTCCTGCCCGGCCTTGGTCTTTGGCTCGATCGCCACGCGGATAACGGGCTCGGGGAAAACCATGTTTTCGAGCACGATGGGGTGCTTCTCGTCACAGAGCGTATCGCCCGTGGTGGTATTCTTCAGGCCGACGGCCGCGGCGATATCGCCGGAATAGACAACGGGGAGGTCTTCTCTGTGGTTCGCGTGCATGAGCAGGATTCTGCCCATACGCTCGCGCTGCTTTTTGTTGGTGTTCATGACGGTCTTGCCTGCCTCCAGCGAACCGGAGTACACACGGAAGAACGCCAGCTTGCCAACATAGGGATCCGTCATGATCTTGAAGGCCAGCGCGGCGAACGGAGCCTCGTCAGAGGGCTCGCGCGTTTCTTCCTCGTCGGTCTTCGGGTTGATGCCGGTAACTGCTTGTTTGTCCAGCGGGGACGGCATATACTCGACAATTGCATCCAGCAGTTCCTGAACGCCCTTATTTTTATAGGACGAGCCGCAGGTGACCGGAACGATCTTATATCCGATCGTCGCCCGGCGAAGCGCGGTGCGGATCATCTTTTCGGGGATGTCCTCACCCTCGAGGTACAGCGTCATGATCTGGTCGTCCTCGTCGGAGATCGACTCGAGCATATGGTCGCGGTACTGCTTTGCAAGCTCCTCCATATCAGCGGGGATGGCTTCCTCGCGCATATCCTTGCCGAGCTCGTCATAGAAGACGAATGCCTTCATCTTGATGAGATCGACCACGCCGCGGAAGGTATCTTCGCTTCCGATGGGCAGTTGGATGGGAACGGCGTTGCACTTGAGACGCTCGTCCATCATCTTCAGGACATTGAAGAAATCGGCACCCATCATGTCCATCTTGTTCACGTAAACAAGGCGCGGAACATGATACTGGTCGGCCTGTCTCCATACAGTCTCGGTCTGCGGCTCGACGCCGCCCTTGGCACACAGGACCGTCACAGCGCCGTCGAGCACACGCAAGGAGCGCTCGACCTCGACCGTAAAGTCCACATGGCCCGGAGTGTCGATGATGTTGATCCGCACGCCCTTCCAATGGCAGGTGGTAGCGGCAGAGGTGATCGTAATGCCACGCTCCTGCTCCTGCTCCATCCAGTCCATGGTCGCGGTGCCTTCGTGCGTTTCGCCGAGTCTGTAGTTGACACCGGTGTAGAACAAGATACGCTCAGTCGTCGTGGTCTTGCCTGCATCGATGTGTGCCATGATGCCAATATTTCTCGTATTCTCAAGTGAATATTGTCTTGGCATGCTGTTCTCCTTCTGTCATTACCAGCGGAAGTGAGAGAACGCCTTGTTGGCCTCGGCCATCTTGTGGGTGTCTTCACGCTTCTTGACAGCGGCACCCGTGTTGTTGCAGGCATCCATGAGCTCGCCGGCGAGGCGCTCTTTCATGGTCTTCTCACTTCTTGCACGGCTGTAGTTCGTCAGCCAGCGCAGTCCAAGGGTCTGGCGTCTTTCCGGGCGAACCTCGATCGGAACCTGATAGTTCGCACCGCCGACACGACGAGTCTTGACTTCCACGGCCGGCATGATATTTTCCATGGCGGTCTGGAAAGCCTCAAGACCAGACTTGCCGGTCTTCTCTTCCACGATCTGGAACGCACCGTAGACGACCTTCTGGGCTACGCCCTTCTTGCCGTCGAGCATGATGCTGTTGACGAGCTTGGTCACCAGAACGGAACCGTAGATCGGATCGGGAAGGATCTCTCTCTTGGGAACATTACCTCTTCTGGGCACTGTGCTTCCCTCCTTCATAAAATGATTTCATAGGTACTTCGGAAGCCCGAAGCTTCCGTGGGTGCCTGCCAAGAGGTTCTCATAAAAATATATATAAAAAACTCTCAGCAAGGCATCGCCTTGCACAAGGCAGAATTGCGATGATAGACAGAAGAATTACTTCTTCTTGCCGGCCTTCGGGCGCTTTGCACCGTACTTGCTGCGGGCCTGCATACGGCCCTGCACACCCTGGGTGTCGAGCGTACCGCGGATGATGTGGTAACGGACGCCAGGAAGGTCCTTGACACGGCCGCCGCGGATCAGAACGACAGAGTGCTCCTGCAGGTTGTGACCAACGCCGGGAATGTAAGCGGAAACCTCGTAACCGTTCGTCAGACGCACACGGGCGATCTTACGAAGAGCAGAGTTCGGCTTCTTCGGGGTGGTGGTACGAACAGCGGTGCAGACACCTCTCTTCTGAGGAGAAGACAGATCGGTCGCACGGTTCTTCAGCGTGTTGACACCCTTCTGCAGAGCAGGAGCGGTGGACTTGTAGGTCGACTGTTCTCTTCCCTTTCTTACCAGCTGGTTAAAAGTAGGCATATTGTTCCTCCTTTCTCGGATTGTGGCTGCTTTGCAGCATCATGTATTTTATCCCGAAATATCAAAGATATTCCGTTGGGACCAGAAAAAAGCGCATTTCAGCGCAAAAGTGCGGCGCAGGCTGCGCCGACATGGATCCCGCAGAGCCTCCCGAGCTCCTTCATCGTCGCGATCTCGACAAGCTCAACGCCGGCGTCGCGGCACTGCTCGACGAGCGGCTCGCGGAGGATGGGGTCGGCGTCGGCGGCCACATAGGCGGTTCGTACACGCCCGGCCTTCAGCGCTTTGCGCAGCTGCTTCGTACCGATCACCTTTCGGTTGCTTGTCAACCGTTCCGGCATCCAGACACCTCCATGGAAAATACGCGCAGGCAGACCCACGCAAATATGGATTATAGCAGAAATCACGAAGCGCGTCAATAAAAAAACGCGCAAAAAGAAAATATTTTTTTGATTTTCCCTTGAAATTGCAATGCTTTTCGGACTTTGGCAGAATGCACAGAGACAGATGTACGCGGCAGGCAGAGCAAACGTCAGGCGCGGCAGATGCCGCGCCTCAGCGGAGCGAAAAAGTCTTTTCGCCCCGCTGAGGCAGTTTTTCGAACTTTAAAAAAGTTCGAAAAACTGGTTGATTGAACGCGAAGGGGGCTCTTTGCCCCCTTCACTCTTCCCCAGCTGTTCTGTTGTCCAACTCTTTTCATGGTTTTTAACAGTCTCAGAGCAAACGTCAGGCGCGGCATCTGCCGCGCCTGACTGGCTTGAAATTTTACAGCTTCTCGTCGTCGATCATTTCCTCGGTCACAATGGATTCCGGGGTGGTGAGCGTATCGAAGTCGCGGTAGGCCTTGAGGCCGGAGCCCGCGGGGATGAGCTTGCCGATGATGACGTTTTCCTTCAGACCGATCAGATGGTCGACCTTGCCCTTGATGGCCGCGTCGGTCAGGACCTTCGTCGTCTCCTGGAAGGAGGCAGCGGAGAGCCAGGACTCGGTGGCAAGGGACGCCTTGGTGATGCCCATGAGGATGAGACTGTCGGTTGCAGGCTTGAGGTCCGTCTCGCCGGCGTCAATGCGCGCCTGTACGGCGGCGTTGGCGTCTTCGAACTCGAATATATCGACGACCGTGCCGGACAGCAGGTTCGTGTCGCCCGGCTCCTCGACCTTGACCTTGCGCATCATCTGGCGGATGATGACCTCGATGTGCTTTTCGTTGATGTCGACGCCCTGCTGACGGTACACGGCGAGAACGCCCTGCGTCAGATAGTCCTGCACGGCCTCAACGCCGGAAATGCGCAGCACGTCATGCGGGTTCAGCGCGCCGTCGGTGATGGGTTCGCCCTTGCGCACGCGCTTGCCGTGCTCGACCTTCAGGCCGACGGAATACGGCACCTGATACTGCTTGACCTCGCCGTCGTCAGCGGTGATGGTGATGTTGCGCAGCGCCGTGCGGTGCGAATCGTCGACGTCGACGACGCCGTCGATCTCGGAGATCTGCGCCATCTTCTTCGGCTTTCTGGCCTCGAACAATTCCTCAACACGGGGAAGACCCTGCGTGATATCGTCGCCCGCGACACCGCCGGTGTGGAAGGTACGCATGGTCAGCTGCGTGCCCGGTTCGCCAATGGACTGCGCGGCGATGATGCCGACGGCCTCGCCCAGATTGACAAGCTCGCTCGTGGCAAGGTTCATGCCGTAGCAGCGTGCGCACACGCCGGAACGGGCCTTGCAGCCGAGGACGGAGCGGACGTACACGCGGTCGATGCCGTGGGCCGTAAACTTGGCGGCGTCCTCCTCGCGGAGCATGACGTCCTTGGAGTGCAGCAGCTCGCCCGTCTTCGGGTCGGTGATATCGTAGACCGGGTAACGGCCGCGGATACGGTTGCCGAAGGAGTCGATAAGCTGGCCCTTCTCATAATAGTCGCCCTTCCAGCTGCCGTTGGTGGAGCCGCAGTCGTTCTCGCGGATGATGACGTCCTGGCAGACGTCGACCATGCGGCGGGTCAGATAGCCGGAGTCGGCGGTACGGAGCGCCGTATCGGTCATGCCCTTTCGAGCGCCTCGGGAGGAGATGAAGTATTCCAGAGCGGACAGGCCCTCACGGAAGTTCGCCTTAATCGGGATTTCGATCGTGCGGCCGTTCGTATCTGCCATCAGGCCGCGCATACCGGCCAGCTGACGGATCTGGTTCATGCTGCCTCGCGCGCCGGAGTCCGCCATCATGAAGATTGGGTTGAAGCGCTTGAGGTTCGACTGCAGTGCATCGGTGACGTCCTTGATGGACTTCTCCCACTGCTGGACGGTCAGACGGTAGCGTTCGTCGTTGGTGATGAAGCCGCGCTTGTACTGGCGGTCGATCTTGACGACCTCCTTCTCGGCCTCATGGATGAGCTCATACTTCTTCTCCGGGATCTCCATATCGGCGATGGAAACGGTGATGGAGGCTCTGGTGGAGTATTTATAGCCGAGGGCCTTGACCTTGTCGAGCATTTCGGTCGACTGCGTGAAGCCGTTGATGCGGATACACTTGTCGATGATCTTGCCGAGCTGCTTCTTGCCGACGACGAAGTCGATCTCCAGTGGGAACAGGTCGTCGACCGTCTCGCGCTTCTTGAAGCCGAGGTTCTGCGGGATCGCGTCGTTGATGATCAGACGGCCCACAGTCGCGTCGATGATGCGGTGCTCCTTTTTGCCGTCGATCTCAAGCTCTTTCCAGACCTTGATGGGATCGTGCATGGCGATCATGCCGTCGGCGTAGGCCATCATGGCCTCGTCCTCGTCATGATAATACTTGAAGTATTCCTTCGGACGGATATCGCCCGCCTCGTGCGCCTGCTGGGCATATGCACCGACGGTGCGGATATAGATATGGTTCTCTTCCTTGATATCGGCCTCGGAATCCCAGATATTCCAGACGTAGATGACCTCGTCCGGCTGAATTTCGCCCGCGTTCAGGGCTGCGGCAGCCTGCGCAAGCGTCTGATAGGAACCGGGAATCGTCTCCGGGCGGTCCGTCTCGTTTTCGAGCAGCGCGCCGCGGGTGCGCAGATAATACTGGTAATCCTCGGATTCGGGGTCGTCCCAGATGTTCCTGACCCAGATGGGCTTCTCATACGGCAGCTTGCCGCACTCGAGCAGCGGGAAGATCTCGTGAATGGTGTCATACGCGTCGACGTCATAGCGCTGGTACGTCAGATAATACGTGCCGAGGATCATGTCCTGCGTCGGGACCGTGACCGGCTTGCCGTCCTGCGGACGCAGGAGGTTGTTGGCCGAGAGCATCAGGATGCGGGCCTCCGCCTGCGCCTCGGCGGACAGCGGAACGTGAATGGCCATCTGGTCGCCGTCAAAGTCCGCGTTGAACGCGGTGCAGCACAGCGGATGGAGCTTGAGCGCGCGGCCCTCGACCAGAACAGGCTCGAACGCCTGAATGCCGAGGCGGTGCAGCGTCGGGGCACGGTTGAGCATGACCGGACGGTCCTTGATGATGTCTTCCAGAGCATCCCAGACCTCATCCTTGCCCTTGTCGATCATCTTCTTGGCGGACTTGATGTTGTTGGCAAGACCGTCCTCGACGAGCTTCTTCATGACGAACGGGCGGAACAGCTCGATGGCCATTTCCTTCGGCACGCCGCACTGATAAAGCTTGAGCTCCGGGCCGACGACGATAACGGAACGGCCGGAATAGTCGACGCGCTTGCCGAGCAGGTTCTGACGGAAGCGGCCCTGCTTGCCTTTGAGCATATCGCTGAGGGACTTGAGCGCACGGTTATTGGCGCCCGTGACGGCTCTTCCGCGGCGGCCGTTGTCGATCAGAGCGTCGACGGCCTCCTGCAGCATACGCTTTTCGTTGCGGACGATGATGTCCGGCGCCTGCAGCTGGATGAGCCGCTTCAGGCGGTTATTGCGGTTGATGACACGGCGGTAGAGGTCGTTGAGGTCGGAGGTCGCGAAGCGGCCGCCGTCCAGCTGGACCATCGGGCGCAGCTCCGGCGGAATGACCGGCAGCACGTCCATGACCATCCACGTCGGATCGTTGCCGGACATCCGGAACGACTCGACGACCTCAAGGCGCTTGATGATGCGCAGCTTCTTCTGGCCGGAGGCGTCCTTCAGCTCGTTTTTCAGCTGCTCGGAGAGCTCCTCCAGATCGATCTGCTGCAGAAGCTCCTTCACGGCCTCGGCACCCATGCCGGCCTTGAAATCGTCCTCATATTTCTCGCGCATATCGCGGTACTCTTTTTCGGACAGGATCTGGTTCTTGGCCAGCGGGCAGTCGCCGGGATCGGTGACGATATAGTTTGCAAAGTACAGGACTTTTTCGAGAATGCGGGGGCTGATATCCAGAAGCAGACCCATGCGGGACGGGATGCCCTTGAAATACCAGATGTGGCTGCACGGAGCGGCAAGCTCGATATGGCCCATGCGCTCACGGCGGACCTTGGCGCGCGTGACCTCGACGCCGCAGCGGTCGCAGATCTTGCCCTTGTAGCGGATCTTCTTATACTTGCCGCAGTGGCACTCCCAGTCCTTCGTCGGGCCAAAGATGCGTTCGCAGTACAGACCGTCGCGCTCGGGCTTCAGGGTGCGGTAGTTGATGGTTTCCGGCTTCTTGACCTCTCCGTAGGACCATTCGCGGATCTTTTCCGGGGAAGCAATACCGATCTGGATTGCGCTGAATGTTGCATGACTCATTGTATTGCCGCCTCCTTCTTATACGTTCTCCGAATCATCGGAGTCCATGGTGTAGCTGTCGTTCAGCAGGCCGAAGACGTTGTCCTCGTCCTGGATCTCAAAGCCTGCGTCGGCCGCCTCGTCGGCGTCGACGTCCTTGCCGTTCGGCAGATCGTCGTCCATCGTGATCTCGTCGTCGGGCAGCACCTTGCCGCCTGCGCCGTAGATGGAATCATCGTCATCGTCGTCCTTGAGGTCGACCTCTTCGCCGTCCTCGCCGAGGATCTTGACGTCCAGGCACAGGGACTGCAGCTCCTTGACGAGAACCTTGAACGATTCGGGCACGCCCGGGGTCGGGACGTTGTGGCCCTTGACGATGGCTTCATACGTCTTGACACGGCCCGTCACGTCGTCGGACTTGACCGTGAGGATCTCCTGCAGCGTATACGCCGCGCCGTAGGCCTCGAGGGCCCAGACTTCCATTTCGCCGAAGCGCTGGCCGCCGAACTGCGCCTTGCCGCCGAGCGGCTGCTGCGTGACGAGGGAGTACGGGCCGGTGGAACGGGCGTGGATCTTATCGTCGACCAGATGGTGGAGCTTGAGGTAGTACGGGTAGCCGACCGTGACGCGCTGGTCAAACGGTTCGCCCGTGCGGCCGTCATAGAGAACGGTCTTGCCGTCCTCGGCGACGCCGCCCTGCTTGAGCAGTTCGCGGATCTCCTTTTCGTTTGCGCCGTTGAAGATCGGGGTCGCGACCTTCCAGCCCAGCGCGTGGGCCGCGTAGCCCAGATGGACCTCCAGAACCTGACCGATGTTCATACGGGACGGAACACCCAGCGGGTTCAGCACGATTTGCAGCGGCGTGCCATCGGGCAGGAAGGGCATGTCCTCTTCGCGCAGGACGCGGGAAACGACACCCTTGTTGCCGTGACGGCCGGACATCTTGTCGCCGACGGAAATCTTACGCTTCTGGGCGATGTAGACGCGAACCATCTGCTGTACGGACGGGGACAGCTCATCGGAATGCGCACGGTCGAAAATCTTCACATCGACCACAACGCCCCATTCGCCGTGCGGCACGCGCAGGGAGGTGTCACGCACCTCGCGCGCTTTTTCGCCGAAGATGGCGCGCATCAGGCGCTCTTCGCTCGTCAGCTCGGTTTCACCCTTGGGCGTGACCTTGCCGACCAGAATGTCGCCTGCGCGAACCTCCGCACCGATGCGGATGATGCCGCGCTCATCGAGATCCTTCACCGCGTCCTCGCCCACGTTCGGGATGTCACGGGTGATTTCGTCCGGCCCCAGCTTGCTTTCGCGGGCTTCGCATTCAAATTCCTCCATGTGGATGGAGGTGTAAATGTCTTCCTTAACCAGCTTCTCGGACAGCAGGACAGCGTCCTCGTAGTTATAGCCTTCCCAGTTCATGAAGCCGATGAGGGCATTGCGGCCCAGCGCGATTTCGCCCTTTTCGGTGGACGGGCCATCCGCCAGCAGGTCATCCTTGCAGATGCGCTGACCCGCGGAAACGACCGGGCGCTGGTTGGCGCAGTTGGACTGGTTCGTGCGGGCAAACTTGGTCAGGTGGTAGACGTGGCGTTCACCCAAATCGTCACGGATGACGATGGTGTTGCCGTCCACCTTCTCGACCACGCCGTCTTCGCGTGCCAGAATTTCCACGCCGGAGTCGTGACCGGCTTTGAATTCCAGACCCGTGCCGACATACGGCGCTTCCGGAACGAGCAGCGGCACAGCCTGACGCTGCATGTTCGAGCCCATCAGGGCGCGGGTTGCGTCGTCGTTTTCCAGGAAGGGAATCATGCCCGTCGCGATGGAAACGACCTGACGCGGCGACACGTCGATGAAGTCAACCTGATCGCCCGGAACCTGCACATATTCGGTCACTTCGCGGACGGTAATCATGTCGTTGACGAAGCAGTTGTTCTCATCCAGCGGCTCGGTGGCCGTCGCAATGCGGTACAGGTCTTCTTCGTCAGCCGTCATGTAGACGTGCTCGTTGGTGACACGGCGATGCTCCTTGTCCACGCGGCGGTACGGCGCTTCAATAAAGCCGTACTCGTTGATGCGGGCATAGGTCGCCAGAGAGCCGATCAGACCGATGTTCGGGCCTTCAGGCGTTTCAATCGGGCAGATACGGGAATAGTGGGAGTAGTGTACGTCGCGAACCTCGAAGGAGGCGCGATCACGGTTCAGACCGCCGGGGCCCAGAGCGGACAAACGGCGCTTGTGGGTCAATTCAGCCAGCGGGTTGTTCTGGTCCATGAACTGCGACAGCTGGGAGGAACCGAAGAATTCCTTAATCGCCGCCGTCACGGGACGGATGGAAATCAGGGAATCGGGCTGATAGTCGGTCGAGCCGTCCTGCGCGCTCATGCGCTCGCGGACGTTGCGCTCCATGCGGCTCAGCCCTGTGCGGAACTGATTCTGCAGCAGTTCGCCGACACTGCGCAGGCGGCGGTTGCCGAGGTGGTCAATGTCGTCCGTCGTGCCGATGCCGTAGGGCAGACCCAGCAGATAGCTGATGGAGGCCACCATGTCGTCATCGGTGATGTGCTTGGGCACAAGGTGCTGCACGTTGTCCGCAATCACCTGCTTGAGCTGCTCTTCTTCCACATTCTCGCCCAAGCCGTCGATAATCGCCTTCAAAGTGGGCAGGTGCACCATTTCGAGGATGCCGACTTCCTTGGGGTCAAAGGGCAGATACTCCGCCGCATCCACGAAGTTGTTGCCGATGACGATGCGCTTTTCGCCTTCGCAGTCCACCACAACGCGGTTGACGCCGGCGTTCTGCACACGGCGCGCGGTTTCAAGGTCAATCACCTGACCCGCGCGGAACATTACTTCGCCCGTACGGGGGTCAATAATGTCCTCAGCGATGATATGCTTGTTGATGCGGGTGGCAATGGACAGCTTCTTATTGAACTTGTAGCGGCCCACGCGCATGACGTCGTAGCGCTTGGGATCGTAGAACAGCGACTTGAACATGTTCGTCGCGCTCTCGACGGATTCGGGCTCGTCCGGCTTCTGCTTCTTGTAGATAATCAGCAGCGCCTGTTCACGCAGGGTGCGCACCGCGCCGCCGCGATCCTTGCTTGCTTCCGCCACGGTGGTGTCCTTCGCCATCGTCGCTTCCAGCCGCTTGTCGTTGCCCAGCAGATTGCGGATGTCGTCGTCCGTTTCGTAGCCCAGCGCGCGCAGGAGCGTGGTCAGGCAGAGCTTGCGGGCGCGGTCAAGGCGAACCCAGATGATGTCATTGGAGTCCGTCTCGTATTCCAGCCACGCGCCGCGGTTGGGGATAATCTGGCTGGAGTAGAGCGGCACACCCGCTTTGTCCAGCGTGCGGGTATAATAGCAGCCCGGCGAACGAACCAGCTGGGAGACGATGACACGGTCAGCACCGTTGATGACGAACGTACCGTTTTCCGTCATCAGGGGGAAATCGCCCATGTAGACATCGGTTTCCTTAATTTCGGAAGTCTCGCTGTCGTACAGGTGGACGTGAATGTTCAGCGGCGCGGCGTAGGTCATATCCCGCTCGCGGCAGCGCTCCACGGAGTTCTTCGGCTCACCCAGAGAATAATCCGTGAAGGTCAATTCCAGATTGCCGTTGTAGTTGGTGATGGGCGAGGCGTCTGCCAGAACCTCTTTCAGGTCGGTTTCGAGGAACCGCTGATACGACCTCTTCTGCACCTCGATCAGATCCGGCATTTCCAGACCTTCGTTGATGCGGGAGAAGCTCATGCGTTTCCGGAGCTTACCCATTGCAACCTCATGCGCCATGATGTATGATCACCCCTTCATCAGTCAAAACCAGCATCCTCTGCTTGGTGAAAACGTGCGTTTTTTCGCCGCTTTGCAGGAATTTTGGTGAAAAAGCGCGAAAATGTATGGCAGTCGAAAATTCCCGCTTGCATTTTTCCGCGTTTCCGTGTACAATACAAGCGCAGGAAAAATCAACAGTATGCAAAGATACTGATGCAATTTAAAATTCTAACATACATATCCCGGAATGTCAAGGGGGAAGTGCACCTTTTTTGTTGGAAATGTATGGAATTTTGACGCAGGAGGTATGAGGTAATGGCATGGTGGAAACGATTCGGCAGGTGTGCGGTGACACTTCTGCTGATGGTGCTGATGCTGCTGGGGGCGGCGGCGGGCGAGGGTGCGGACAAGACGGTCATCAACCGTATCAACGCGCCGGATGTATCGGCGGATTTTGCCTTTGCGGAGGACGCTGACCTGCTGGAAATCATCTTCCCGCAGATTCTGGACTGCGACGCGGCGTTTCTGCGCTGCGGCGGCGAGACGATGCTCATCGACTGCGCGACATCTGGACAGGCACGGCGCATCCTGAACATGTTCAAGCAGCTGGGCATCACCCATGTGGACAAAATCGTCAACACCCACCCGCACGCCGATCACATCGGCGGATTCGCGGAATTAATTAAGGAAATTACTGTGGACGAACTGTGGCTCTGCTTCCCGGCGGAGGAGACAGTGCACTGCGCAAACGCGATGAAGGCGGCGGAGCGTGCGGGTGTGACGGTGCGGATGTTCGGCGACGGCGACACACTGACGCTCGGCACAGCGACGATGCAGGTGTGGATGCTGGACAAGCCGGAGTACACCCGCCTCAACGACCGCTCGGCGCAAATCATGCTGACGTTTGGGCAGCGGAAGATGCTCTTTTCCGCTGATTTGGAGCAGAAGGGGCAGAACGGGCTGATTGAGAAGGTCGGCGCGGAGATGCTCAAGGCGGAGGTGCTGAAGTATCCGCACCACGGTTTGCAGGCGCTGACACCGGAGTACCGCGCGGCGGTTTCGCCGGAGCTGGCGATTGTGACCTGCAATCAGCGCGAGACGGAAGGCAAGAAGTACATCCGGCGGACGGCGCTTGATACGGTCTGGACAGTGCCGGGATTCGTCCACCTGACGACGGACGGCGAGATGTGGGTGTGCGACCGCATTGTGTCGGATGTGAAATATTGACGCATATTATAATGGAAGCGATTCAGCGAGACAGTCGGCATTTTTT
>OHHL01000459.1_pt1 | contig 14681 bp, 6 predicted proteins | sample 1568031 | NCBI WGS metagenome assembly OHHL01 (sample SAMEA3879513, study PRJEB24766) | human gut metagenome | biome: human-associated habitat; feature: feces | place: USA | collected 1985/1987 | reverse complement strand
CCCCAGCCGCAATTCCACGATATCTCCCACTTTGTATTCCTTCACGCTGTCTGTCACATCCAGCATGAGATGATCCGAACTGGCACCTAAGATAAGAATGCCTTCATCCACAGGCGTTGCCGTTTCCGCATCAAAATCCTGACGTCCGATGGCACAGATGACCTTTTTCCTCTTTTCACCCCTGTTTGTAAAAACGGGTTTCCATCCATAGCTGTCCACCCCCGCCGTTCCCCAGGGAAGGCTCGGTTTGACTTTCGCTTCCACCACTTCACATTCCAGAATAAATCCGTCATTCCTCGTTCCCGGCAGGAAAGTATACCTGCTCCGTTCCTTGCCGAAAAGAAGGCTTTCCCCAAGACGGAAATTATCTACCCCTTCACAAATACCTCCGCGCATCATGAGATCCAGGGCCGCGCTGTTTCCTCCGCTGACGATTTCCAATGTATGGCCGGCGGCATTCTCCACTTTCTTCCGCATTTCCGCAAGGCGTTCCATTTTTTCCTCATCGGCCTGAATAAAAGAAAAGCAAGTCAGGTTGGTGCCGATACCGTAAAGATCCACACGAGAAAGCTTTTCCGTTTCCACCGCGGCGGCAATCAATTCTTCTTCATCCACATATCCCTCGCGGATATCGCCAAGATCCATCATGAGGATGATTTTATGGCGCTTCCCCTGCTTTTCACACTCCTTATTTATCGCGCGGACGGTTTCCATTTCAGACTGGAGCGACACATCCGCATAGCGGGCCAGATCCTCTATTTCCGAAAGCATGGGCGGACGGATGAGCCACTTTTCCGCTTCGATATTTTCCAGTTTCTTCAGATTCGCCACGCGGGAATCGCCAATCATGGCAAGGCCGCCCGCCAGATAAGCTTCCGCCAATTCGGGTGCACCGCAGCATGCCTTCGTCACGCCCATGACGCGGATACCGTGATCGGCACACAGCTGTCTGACAACCCGCGTATTTTCTTCAATCCGTTTCAAGTATATTTTCAACCGGGGATACATATGCCGCCTCCTGAAAAAGCCCACCCCGTCAATTTCCGGAATGAGCTTTTTAGTACGAAATTACTATTTCCAGTATTCCACTTCGTCAAGATTCAGACCCACGTCAGCCGCACGGAAGACCGGATCCCTGCCTTCCTTTTTCTGGCGCTCATAGTCTTTCATCACTTTGACTGCCGTTCCGCCGAGAACAAGGCAGGCGGGAATATTGATCAGGCACATAAGAGCCATGAGAATATCGGCGATATCCCAGGCAGCCGCCATGGACATGCCCGCGCCGACGAAAATGACGAGGGCTGCTAAAATACGGAAGCCCGTCATAAAAGATTTTCCCGGTTCTTTTTTATGGATAAAGATCAGGCAGTTATCCACATAGAAGAAGTTGCCGATCAGTGTGGAAAAGGCAAAAAGCACCATGCACACCGTGATAAGGATCGGACCGAAGCTTCCAAAAGCCACCGTCACGGCATTCTGCACATATCCCGCACCGGCGATTTCTTTTGTAATCGGAGTACCGGAGGCCAGACACATCATAGCGGTCGCCGTACAGATGAGCAGCGTATCGATGAAAACGGACAGCATCTGTACAAGTCCCTGCTTGACAGGATGGCTTACATCAGCGGAAGCGGCGGCATTCGGCGCGGAACCTACGCCCGCTTCATTGGAAAAGAGGCCACGCTTTACGCCGAACATGAGACAGGATCCGGAAACGCCGCCCAGAATGGACCGGAAATCAAAAGCATCAGCAAAAATCATGCCAAACACCTGCGGAATAAGATTTATATGCATCACAACGACAATCACAGCCGCCGCCACATAGATGAGCCCCATAATCGGCACGAGAACACCGGTGACACGGAGGATACGTCTTCCGCCGCCCATGATGCAGTACCCCACAAGCGCACCGAGAATGGCACCGATGATCCACGGCGTGACAGCCGGATCATACCAGCTGTATGCCGCAAAAGTGGACTGCAGATTATAAGAGGCAAGCATATTGAAGCCGCCGGCATAGGTGATGATGAGGAAGAAAGCGAAAAGTACGCCAAGGGTGCGGTTGTGCATGGCGGATTCGATGTAATAAGCAGGCCCGCCGTAGCTGTCTCCCTTGCTGTCTCTTCTCTTATAGACCTGGGCAAGGGTACTTTCAATAAACGCGGACGCTCCGCCGATGACGGCAATAACCCACATCCAGAAAACGGAGCCCGGCCCGCCAAGACAGATTGCCGTGGAAACACCCAGAATATTTCCTGTACCTACGCGGGATGCCGTGGAAACCATGAGCGCATGAAAGGGAGAAACCGCCCCTTCATTCTGCGGCTTTTCCATTACAAGGCGGATACTTTCCCAAAACATACGGAACTGCACCAAACCCGTCCTGCATGTAAAATACAGCCCTGCCGCCGTTAATACCACAACGAGGATGGGATAATACAGTATCCCGTCCAGATAATCAAGAATTGGCATCATAACCGTTTCCCCCTCTGCGTCCGCGGGTAAATACCGGGCACTTCATTTCAGTCCCCGAACCCATGACGACTTCAACATAAAATTCCTGTCCTGATTTGAATCATAACTATAAAAATAGTAATAACTTATATGCCTTTTGTCAACAAATTCCATAAAAGCGCAAACAGGCTCCCATAGGGTTCAGAAAAAAGCAAAGGCCGTACCGAACTTCCTTTTTATTTGCAAAAACCGGATAAAAAATCCCTGCTGATCCGATTCCCTTTACTCCTTCTCCTCTGTTTCCATTCCCACATATTCTTCGCCCCGGTCTTCCACCTTTACTTTTCCGCCGGTCATATCCCGGAAATACATTTCATGCCTTGCTTTATTTTCCGGAAGGCAGAGGCATGTGATTTGCACTTCTTCCGCAAAGATTCTGTCCAGTACACGGATATCCGTACCTTTGATGTAGTGTTCAAACGTGCCTGCCGCGGTATAGGGAATCGTAAGTTCCAGGCGGACGTGGGGCATAAAACAAAGAATACCCGCTTCCTCCACGGCCTCCGCCAGAGTACCGCCGTATGCTCTCGCCAGTCCGCCCGTCCCCAGTTTGATGCCGCCGAAGTATCTTGTCACAACGGATAGAGTATTAGTGAGCGATTTCATCTGCAGGATATGGAGCATGGGATGTCCTGCCGTCCCCTGCGGCTCTCCGCCGTCGCTTGATTTCTCACGGATGCGGACGGTGCCGATGCGCCATGCCCAGCAGTGGTGGGCCGCATCTTTGTGATTTTTCCGCACAGTTTCCAAAATGGACTGCGCTTCCTCTTCTGTTTCTACAGGGAAAAGCTGCGCAATAAATATTGATTTTTTTATCTCCGTTTCTTTTCGGCAAGGTGTCCGCACCGAGCGGTAAGGAATGAGCATGAATGATCCTCCATGAAATATATTTCTATTGTACCATGAAAAAACACCTTCCCCTGCTTGCAGAGAAGGTGTCTTTATCATTTCAAGGTGTAATCGTAATCTTCTTTCAGGATGAGGATGGCGCCTTCATCGCCCTTCATGGCCGCTTTGATAAGCCATTCCATGGCGGACTTTTCATTTTTCCTCACGCCTTCCCCGTTGGCAAGGGCGCAGCCGTAATGGGCCATGGCGAAAGCATTTCCTTTTTCCGCCGCTTTTTTATAATATTTCACGGCTTTGGAAATATCCGCTTCTGCACCGAGACCCGACTCATAGCAGAGACCCAGCGCCGCATCGGCTTCGGGCAGTTTGTATTTCGCCGCTTTCTTAAAAGCATCAAAAGCTTTTTTCGCATGATTTTCCACACGGCTTGCGCGATAAGCGTATCCCATGCGGAGATAGACTTCCTTATCTCCCATCGCTTCCGCTTCTTTGGCCATGGCAGCAGCCTTTTTCTCATCCACCACGCCTGCCGCCCCTGTCAGATACTCCGTGCAGGCCACCGCCAGAAATCCGCGGAGCGTTTCATCGGCATCGGGGTCGCCCGCTTCTTTCCCCTTCCGTATCCATCTTTCTGCTTCCACGGTATTTTTGGGCACGGATACTCCCTGCGCGTAAAAAAGACCGGTCATAAGCATGGCTTCCGAATCTCCCCGCTGTGCTGCCAAAAGGTAGTATTTAAAAGCAGTTGCGGGATTAACCTGCCCCATGACACCTTCATCGTATATCCGGGCAAGAAGAACGGCCGCTTCCGTATATCCTGCCTCAGACGCATGCTCCAAAGCGCGTTTGGCTTTCCGCGGATTCGGCTTTCCTCCATTAAGCCCCCGAAGATACAGCTTCCCCAGGTACAGCCACGCTTCATCATCGCCCATTTCCCCGCACAGGCGGTAGCAGTGGGCCGCTTTTTCCTCATCCTTTTCCAGCCCGTCTCCCTTTTCCAGCCGGCGGCCGATAACGCCGATTTCATGAGCCGCTTCGCCGGCACCCAGGTTGGCCGCTTTACGGAAATAAGTGACCGCTTCGTCGATATCTCCGGCAGCCAGGGTATCCTGCCCCATGGAATAATAGTATTCCATCATTCGATCTGATGCCATGATGCTTATCCTTTCCTCAGGACGCAAAGGCGCCCTTCACACTTCGGGACAGGCCCGCTATTTCAAGTAGTTGCTGCTTAAATCGCAGAATCTGATTTATAAATGTTTTCTTAATTCCGGAAGCGGAAAACCGCCGCCGGAGAACGATTTTACCGAAATTCCATGCAGAGATCTTCAAAAAGCTCAGCTGACGGCTTTTCCACGTGATCTGCAAGGCGCACATCCGCCGACGGAACGATTTCACCGAAAGGTACAGCGCCTTCCTCTTCATAAATAACGCCCAGTACGAGGCTGTCGGTGTCGGAAAGCAGATGGAACGCAGCCGCCTTATCATGAGGATCATAGTTTTCCCGTACATCTGCCAGTTTTTTCAGATGACCGTTGTACCATTCCACTGTATTGAACTGGTTGAAAGTGACGCAGGGCGTGAAAATATTGACATAGGAGAACCCTTTATGATCAACCGCTTTGGTAATGACATCCACCATATTCTTCATGTCTATGGCATACGCCTGCGCCACGAAGGTAGCGCCCGCGGCAAGAGCCATGGACGGAGCGTCAAGCGGGGTGAGGGGATTGCCGTCAGGCGTCGTCTTGGTCACAAAGCCTTTGGAAGACATGGGGCTTGTCTGCCCTTTTGTCAGGCCGTAGACCTGGTTGTCGAAAACGATATAGGTGATATCCATATTTCTCTTCATCGCATGGAGAGCGTGTCCCAAACCGATGGCGTAAGAGTCACCGTCACCGGAGCAAACGACCATATGAATATCTTTGTTGGCGCATTTGATGCCCTGGGCAAAAGGAAGCGCGCGTCCGTGGGTCGTGTGGGCGCCGTAGCAGTACTGGTACCCGCCGATGCGGGAAGAACAGCCGATACCGGAAATCAAAACGATATCTTCATTCGGCCAGCCTTTAGCCGCACAGACAGCGGCAATCGCATTTTGGATCCCGAAGTCGCCGCACCCGGGACACCAGTTCGGCACGATAGTATTTTTATAATCTCTCGGTGAACCCATAATCAGATGACCTCCTTGGATTTATTGATAATGGTCGAAGCCAGGAACGGCGTGCCGTCATACTGCAAAAGAGAAAGAAATTTATCGTGGCAGTCAAAGCGGATAGCAAACTGCTCGCGGAGCTGCGCCGTCAAATCCTCTTCGACAATGAGAACCTTCTTCGCCTCTTCGATATACGGACGAAGTTCTTCCACAGGGAACGGGGAAATCAGGCGGAGCTGGATATGATTTACCTTCCTGCCTTCCGCTTCCAGACATTCCCGCGCTTCTTCCAGCGCGCCATTGGTGGAAGTAATGCCCACCAGGAGTAAGTCGCAGTCCGTTTCTTCATGGGCTGCGGTAAACGGCTGAATGGCTTTGGAAACGGCAGCAAACTTCCTGTGGCGCTTTTCCATTTCCATCACACGGTCGCCCTGTCCTTCCGCCGGTTTGCCGAATACATTATGTTCAAGGCCCGTGGAAAGGAACATGCCGTTTTTCACGCCGGGAATCGTCCTTGGGGAAATACCGTCTTCCGTGTCCTCAAAACGGTGGAAATAAGATTTCGTTTTCATATCCAGCTCAGAAAGACCTTCCGTCACCAATTTACCGCGGCGGATGCCGATACGGTTCCTGTCGAAAGCGGGAACAGACTGCTTGCACATGCCAAACTGCAGATCAGACAGCACGATGACAGGAGTCTGGTATTCCTCCGCCAGATTAAACGCTTCCTGGACGATATAGTAGCAGTCTTCGATAGACGCGGCAGCAAGAACAATCTTTTCCGCATCTCCGTGACCGGAGCCGACAGCATAGCGGATATCGCTCTGCTCCACCTTTGTCGCCATCCCCGTGGACGGCCCTGCACGCATCACATCGATAATGACCACCGGGATTTCAGCAACAGCCGCCATGGAAATGGATTCCGCCATGAGAGAAAGCCCGGGACCTGATGTCGCAGTAAACGCCCGGACACCCCCATAACCCGCCCCCATCGCCATCATAACGGATGACAGTTCATCTTCCGTCTGCACGACCGTGCCATGAATCTTATGAGACACTTTAATCATATATTCCATAATTTCCGATGCCGGAGTAATCGGATAAGAAGCCATGAAACGGGATCCTGCGGAAATAGCGCCGAGCGCGGCCGCTTCATTCCCAAGCAGGTACAGCTGGTCTTTCTTTTCAGGAACGGCCAGTTTCCCCATCTCCACCCCCTGCATGGCAGCAACAGCCGTGTCATAACCTTCCTTGAAAATCTCTTTATTTTTATTGATGACCGCTTCCCCTTTTTTCGCAAAACGTTCCGCAATAAAGCGGTAGAACGGCGTTTCCGGAAATCCGAGCAGTCCTGCGCTCATACCGAGAGCGGCAATATTTTTCATCTGCATGGATCCATATTTCTTTGCCATTTCCGTAATGGGGAGCGGCAGGAAAATACGTCCCGTATGAGTCTCCCACTTCGGCTTGAAAGCATCGTCGGCAATAATAACACCGCCTTCACAAATTTCCTTTCCGTGAAGATCGATCGTTTCCTGGTCAAGAGCCACAAGACAATCCACATGCTCCCCGATCGTCGCAATTTCCTTGGTCGCGATACGCAGGGCAATCGTCGTATGTCCGCCTTTAATCCGGGATGCAAACAGGCGCTGGCTGAAAAGAGAATATCCCTCCTGCGCCAGAACACGCCCCAGAATTTCTCCGCAGGATTCAACGCCCTGTCCCTGCTGCCCTCCCATTTTCCAGATAAAATCTTTCTTTTCCACTCCATCTTCCTCCTTGTCGATGTTCAGTGAATCGATCCTATGTGCACGGTAATGGTCCGGTATCGATTTTTTATCATACACATACGATTTCATTATACCATTAAAGTCGTTTTTATAAATGGGATGCCGCCGTTAAAAGGCAGAAATTTTCAAGGAAATAAAAACACAGGTACCGGATATTGAATATTGTCGGCTGCCGGCCCAAAATTAACGTTTCCTTCATTATGACACTCTCTCCTTCAATCGTCATTCTGAACGGTGGCAAGAATGACGTATGAGAAAGCAGGGAAGCGGCAATGTGACACGGAGTGAAGAATCTATTACCTCGATGACATCTTACCGTCTTTCCTCACCACGGCAGCAGATTCTTCGCTGGCGCTCAGAATGACGCCTTACCGGCCTCCTCACTACAGCAGCAGATCCTTCACATTCGTTCAGGATGACGATTAACGTTAGCGTCACTCTTATCAAACAATAAAAAGACCGTCCGCTTATCCCCTCTCACATAAAATACGGTACCCATCACATCTGACGAGTACCGCATTTTATTTCTTATACTATTTCCTTATCCTTGTCTTTGCTTTCCGGTTTACGCTTCCGGGGAAATATGAGAACCGTACACATCACGGTAATCATTGTTTGCCTTATCATCTTCGCTGTTGACGCGGACACGTTCTACCTTATTTCTGTCATTGTCCTTGCCGGAAATACGGTCGACACGGATACGATCCAGACGAATCTGGCGGAGTTCCGGTTCAAACTCATTCATAGCTCTGTCCATATTGTCATCTACCGGTGCTCCATTCTTCAATGCGCGATAGAACATCGCCGCAAATTCATAGCGGGTCATGGAACGTTCGCCGCTGAACATGCCGTCCGGATAGCCTTCAAGGATGCCGTTTCCTGCCAATGTAGACACATATTCATAAGCCCAGTGGTTTTCCGGCACATCGGGGAAGTCCTTCTTTTTACCCATATCCAGGATACCGAGAATGGAATTCATCTTCTGCTCCATGGTATCCAGACGTTTCTTCAAGTCCTTGTTCTCATCACGGAGATCGACGATTTCTTTCGCCATGGCTACTTTGGATGTGGATACATGGTTGCCCTGTCCCAGCTTCACGCTGACTCCGGCATTCACCATGTTTTCTCCTCCCCCGAAGGAGCCTCCCACGCTGAACATGGTGTCTTCATTAGGACGGTAGAATGCTCCTACCGCTACCGCATGGGCGTCTTTGTAGTTGCCGTAGCCGGCTGCTACATCCCACTTGTCATCCGGGTCGAAGTCCAGCGGGTGGAGGGCTGCCAATGCTGCCGCTCCTGCTCCTACTCTGTCCATCCGGTCTCCCAGTTCATTGACGGCTCCTCCTATGTTGTTGATTGTTTGGTTTGTTTTCCACAGCTGCCCCCCGTTGACGGCGTCAGTGCTGTTTGCGCTGATGTCTCCGGCTGCTACGTTGGTGATTTTCTTGTTCCCTGCGTTGATGCCGCTGTTGTCGATTTTCACGTCTCCCACGGTCAGGGTGTTGGTGGTCACACTGTTCAATCCTTTCAGGTCTTTGGCCATGCGGACTTTCAGGTTGTTATTGCCGTCGGATACGACGCCGAGATTGTCTTCTGTGGTCAGTTTGTTTGTGTCTGTAATGCCTCCGACTACGTTCACCTGTTCGTTCAGTTTCTTCTTGATGACGTTTCCTGTATCGCCGCCGTATTTCATGCCGTCATTTAGGGTGGCCACTTCTTCTTTGGTTCCGTCGGGTTTTTCGTATACGATACGGGTCGTTGTCGTACCCGGCGCGCCGTCTACTCCGGGTTTGCCGTCACGGGTGACGGAGATGTTTGTTGTTACGCCGTCTTTTCCGTTGATGCCGATTTTTCCGTCTTTGCCGTTTTTACCTGTAGCAACGATGGTTTCGGTTTTCAGGTTCTTGTCCATTTTGACGGTGAGGTTTCCGTTCGCATCGGCAAAGGTTTTGATGTTTTCACCGGAGTATTCGGAGGCGGCTTTTGTTCCTTCTCCTTTGATGGTGACTTTGTCTCCCAGGTTCCGGTGGAATTCTCCGTCGTTGCCGGCAAAGTCCATGCCTTTTTTCGTCAGTTCTTCAGATGTATTGGTAATCTTTTGGTCTACGGCTTTGAGCTGGTCTTCTGTAGCCGCCTGTCCGCTGGTGAAGTTGTTCGGATCCCAGGTTTTGTTGGTCAGTCCGTTGACGGTTCCGTCTTTCCCATTGATTTTCACTTTTCCGGCATCGATGTTTCCTGTCGTGCCGTCAATGGTGACTTTGTCTCCGGCTTTGATGATGCCTGTTGTTCCGTCGATGGTGACCTGTTTGGTCGGATCGGTTCCCAGTGTAACTTTGTCATTCAAATTCACATGGTACGTTTTGGATCCGTCGGGATTATTTTCAGAAGTCACTGTTGTATTTTTACCGTCCGCTACTTTTGTGGTGGCACCGGCTACTGCTTTTTTCAGCTGACTGACATTAACCGCATCTGTGCCGTCCACACCATCGGCCACGTTGGTGATTTTGTTGCCGCCGTTGTCAAGGCCGTTCTTGGTGAGGGATACGGTGTTTCCCGCCGCACCGTTATTGATCGTAACGCCGTTATTATTCATAACTGTATCGCCGGTGGTTACACTTTCGAGGCCTTTCAAGGCTTTGGCAAGACGGACTTTCAGGTTGTTGCTGCCATCGGATACGACGCCAAGGTTGTCTTCTGTGGTCAGTTTGTTTTCGTCTGTAATGCCTCCGACGACGTTCACCTGTTCGTTCAGTTTCTTCTTGATGACGTTTCCTGTATCGCCGCCGTATTTCATGCCGTCATTTAGGGTGGCCACTTCTTCTTTGGTTCCGTCGGGTTTTTCGTATACGATACGGGTCGTTGTCGTACCCGGCGCGCCGTCTACTCCGGGTTTGCCGTCACGGGTGACGGAGATGTTTGTTGTTACGCCGTCTTTTCCGTTGATGCCGATTTTTCCGTCTTTGCCGTTTTCACCTGTAGCGACGATGGTTTCGACTTTCAGGTTTTTATTCATCTTCACGTCGATTGTCGTATTTCCGGCAGGGTCCTGCGTGATAAAGGTTTTAAGGTTTTCTCCGCTGTATTCCGTATCGGCCGCGGTACCTTCTCCTTTCACGGTTATCTTGGAGCCCAGTTTATTGGTTTTTGTGCCGCCTGCATTGGCATCGAACTGCAGGCCTTTGGCGATTACATCATCCAATTTGGATTTGGACGCGATGTCCTTTAATTTTACGGTTTCCGTCTTGTCCGTATGATTCTTATCCTGTACGGTTAAATCGATATTTCCGTTGGTATCGACTGTATAAGACCCATCCGCACTGGATGCGTTTTGTACCAGCCGATAATCGGTGGCGTTAGCGCCTTGTTTCTTCACTTCATCGCTGACGATCTTTAACTGGTCTTCTGTGGCACCACGGCCAGATACGATGTTGGGATTTTGAATATTCCAAGTCTTATTATCAAGACCTGTTACATAATTACCGCTTTCATTAGCTCCGGCTGCATTAGCCACTGTTTGACCTCCCATGGTCACACTGCCGGCTTTCACCGTATCCGTAGCGGTTACTGTCTTCACATGAATGTCTTTGTTGAGTTTTACGCCGATTTTCGTATCGTCACCGGTTTGGGTGATTTCTGTCGTAATGTTGTTATCGCCGTTAACGGTGACCTTGGAACCTAATTTGTTCGTTTTTTCACTGTTATTATCCGCATCGAAACGAAGGCCTTTATTGATCACTTCATTTTTAGCATCATGCAATTGACCGCCGTTAACTGCATCTTTGGAGCCGGCTGCCACCTGACCATCAGCAACATTGGTTACCTTTTGGTTATTCGCATTGATGCCGTTATTGGTTACATAGGTCTTTCCACCTACGGTCAGACCGTTATTATTGATCACCGTATTGCCCGTTGTGACGCTGTCCACTTTCAAATCTTTGGCCAGTTTGATATTCAGCGTATCTGTCCCATTGGATACCACGCCGATATTTCCATCCGTCAGCTTAGATGTATCTGTCACGCCGCCAACGATATTCGTCTGTTCGCCTAATTTTCGGGTAAACTTATTGGCCGCGGCTGCCGCAGCTTTCACATCGCCCGCATAGGCCACGCCTTTATCTATTTCCGAGGTCACCGCATACAGCTGGCTGCCGTTGATGGCGTCGGTAGAGGCAGCAGAAATACGGCCAGCCGCCACATTGGTGATCGTCCGTTCACTGCCTGCCTTGCCTACACTGACTGTAGAAGCCGGATTAATCCCTGCAAAATTATGTGCTGTTCCATTGATCGTTGCGGAGAGTGTCGCCACAGCTGCCGCTGTTTCCGAACCGGCGCCGAGGGCTATGGCATTTTCATTGTCCACTTTTGTATTGCTGCCAAGAGCCATGCCGTTCTTCGCCGTTACAGAAGCGTTGTTCCCCAGCACCATAGCGCCATCAGCGGAAACCGTGGAATTGCTTCCCACCGTATAGGCATTATCCGCATTAATAGTATTCTTATAACCGAAAGCACCTGCCGTACTTCCTTTGACCGTACCAGCCGTGACGTGCTTGATCTTATCGCCGTTGGCTTCTGTCGTTTCCGTAATGGTGGCAGATCCGACCGTATTACCGCCGCCAACGGCATAGGCATTATTCCCATACACGGTATTTCCCGTGCCGACCGCCGCGGAAGAGGCACCGGATACGGTGCCGTCCGTCATATCCAGACCGACTGTATTCGCATCGCCGACAGCTGTAGATTTATTCCCGTAAGTCTCCGCCCGGCTGCCGAGAGCCAGAGACTTATCGCCCCAGCTCCGTGCCATGACACCGATACCGGTGCTGGCAATCCCCTTCGTCAGTGTATTGACGCCAATCGCCGTCGAACCTGTACCATAAGACTGGGTCATCATACCGATGGCCATACTGGCATTCCCTATAGAAGCAGTATTCACATAATTCTTACTGTCATTGATAGCTGCACTTCCCAATGTCGTCCCGGGATATAATACAGCCAGTTCCCGGTTAAAGTTTTTCTGCACACCGGTGGTCGCCATGTCCGGAATGGCAGCCGTTAGAACAGGTTTTGCCTTATCAATATCATCCCCGCCGATGGCAATGGAAGAATGCCCGATAGATCTTGAGTCAGCGCCTATGGATGTGGATTGGGTACCATAAACTTTAGCCCGGCTGCCGATTGCCACGCCCTGTGAATACTCCGACTTATCCGCCGGATTAGTTACATCTTTTCTGAGCAGGCAGGCTTCCGCTCCGGCACCGAGAACCACATCGCCCCGGGAACCGTAAGAAGCGGCCTCCGCTCCCATAACAACCGCGCCGTTACCACCTTGGGGATGAGTATGATACTCGGAAACCGTGCTCTTCGCCTGGCGGCCGATGACGATATCCCCGTTTTCTGCTGCTGTTGCCACATTCCCGATGGCGATGGTGCTCGCAGTAAACTTATCCCCGGCCCTCTTCTGTCCCAAAGCCTTGGCTCCTCTGCCTATGGCCACACTGTTTTCAGCAGTCGCACCTGTCTTTGCATCATAACCTGCGGCAAGAGAATTCTCCCCATCCGCATTTGTCAAAGGACCAACAGCGACGGCATTGTTTCCTTTCGCCTTAGTATTGTCACCTACTGCCGTGCTGCCACTACCTGTTGCTGCGGCTCCCGGACCATGTACCGTATTTGCTTCCACCAAGCCCGGCATCAGGCATCCTGTAAGGACAAGAGCACACAGAAACGCACGGAAAGGCAGGCTCTTCTTTTCAGAAGCCGCTCCTCCGTTTTTTCCGCAGCGTCCGGAGATTTCCGAAACCACCACATAACAGTGTTTCACCCGGCTCCAAATAACTTTATAAATTTGATTCATAAATTTCCTCCCTCGTAAATTTCACCTTTATAAGCAGCTGATGAGATATACTTCAAAAACAGAGGCTGCCATTCACCAGGCACTATCGACCGAAGCCTTCCGGTATGACCAGAAACTCCTGTCCCTTGTCAAAATAAACGGCTTATATTCTATATACTATTTAATGCAGCGATTATTTACCGGCTGCGATATGCGAACCGTATATGTCGCGGTAATCACCCTTTTCTTTATTGCCTTTATTATTGACACGGACGCGTTCTACTTTATTCCTGTCATTATCTCCGCCGGAAATACGGTCTACCCGGAAACGATAAGCTTCTCTTACCTTTTCCATCTCAGGACCAAATTCTTCCATAGCTTTACCCATATTTCCATCAACAGGCGCCCCATTCTGCAGGGCGCGGTAAATAATAGCCGCAAATTCATAGCGGGTCATAGAACGATCTCCTTTGAACTCTCCATCCGGATAGCCTTCCAAAAGACCTCTGTCTGCCAATGATTTTACATAAGAATATGCCCAATGGTCTTTCGGCACATCGGGGAACTCTACATTCCTTACAGGCTGTCCCGCCATCTGTCCGATGATCTGCCGGAACTGTTCATTTTGTGCTTCCAGACGGGTAACCGCATCTTTCAGGTCCACAATTTCTTTTGCCATAGCTACTTTGGATGTAGACACATGGTTGCCCTGTCCCAGCTTTACGCTGACTCCGGCATTCACCATGTTTTCTCCTCCGCCGAAAGAGCCTCCCACGCTGAACATGGTGTCTTCATTGGGACGGTAGAATGCGCCTACCGATACTGCATGGGCGTCTTTGTAGTTGCCGTAGCCGGCTGCCACATCCCACTTGTCATCGGGGTCAAAGTCCAGCGGATGGAGAGCCGCCAGTGCTGCCGCTCCCGCTCCTGCACGGTTCACACGGGTTCCCAATTCGCCTACTTTATTGGTTACATTTTTTATATCCTGCGTGGAAGCGATGCCGGAAACGGAATAAGTGCTGCCGTCATTACGGGTGAAGTTCAAGGTATTCCCGTCAAGTGCTGCGGATGATGTATAACGATCCTTCAGGCCGGTGATGGTCGCTGTCGTTCCGTCATTATTTATCAAGGTAGCACTGCCTGTACCATTCGCAGCATAGGTAGCCGTGCCGCCGGTTACTACCGTGTCTTTGGCATTGACGGTATATGTCGTCGTATTCCCGGTTTTCTTGGATGTTACGGTTACATTGTCTCCCGCTTCTACCTTTGTCTTTTCAATTCCCAGACTGCTTGTATCGACGGACAGGTTATATCCGACTTTCTTGCCGTTTTCCACTTTATCCGTAATCTTTACTGTCCCGTCCGTAGATTCCATCTTGGGTCCGCTGACAGTGTATTCTTTCCCGCCGTCGGCATTGGTGCCTTCCGTTACGGTTGCGTAATCTCCCGCTTTCACGGTGGTATGTTTCTTTTCCGCCGCTTCTGCCTTGGCTTCCACTTTCTTCAGCTGTGCCACATTGACAGCATCGGTATCTGCCGCACC
>OHHL01000454.1_pt1 | contig 14734 bp, 11 predicted proteins | sample 1568031 | NCBI WGS metagenome assembly OHHL01 (sample SAMEA3879513, study PRJEB24766) | human gut metagenome | biome: human-associated habitat; feature: feces | place: USA | collected 1985/1987 | reverse complement strand
GACTTTTTCAAGCGCGCGGTAGGCGACGAAACCGAGCAGATGGTGCGGCTGAGCGAGGGTATGCTCGCAGGCGGCGTGAACGAAAAGCTCAGCGCGAAGCAGAGCGCGGTCGTGAAGCTGCTGAAAGAGCTCGGCAGCGCATCCGCCGAGGAAGTCTGCTACATGACGGGCTGCACGAAAGCCGTGCTGAAAAGGCTGGAGGAAAAGGGCGCGATAACCGTTTACAAGACGGAGGTAATGCGCAAGGCGACCGCCGACGCAGGCGAGCGCCGCGACCCGACAGAGATACGGCTAAACGCCGAGCAGACCGCCGCTTACGAGGGCATAATGCAGCTCGTGGACGCGCGAAAGCCCGCGGGCGCGCTGCTTTACGGCGTTACGGGAAGCGGAAAGACTTCGGTATTTTTCCGCCTGATAGACAGCGTGCTGAAAAGCGGCAGGACGGCGCTGATGATGGTGCCCGAAATATCGCTAACGCCGCAGATGGTGAAGAAATTCAAGCTGTACTTCGGCGATGAGATAGCGCTTCTGCATTCCTCGCTCTCGCTGGGGCAGCGCGCGGACGAATTTAAACGCATACGCGGCGGAAAGGCGAAGATAGTCATAGGCACGCGCAGCGCGGTTTTCGCCCCGCTGGAAAACATCGGCTTGATAATAATGGACGAAGAGGGCGAGCGGACTTACAAATCAGACCAATCGCCCAGATACCACGCCCGCGAAGCGGCTATACAGCGCTGCGGCCACCACGGCTGCGTGCTGCTGATGGCTTCGGCAACGCCATCTATCGAGAGCTTTTACTACGCGAAAACGGGCAGGTTCCACCTCTTTGAGATGCGCCACCGCTACGCTGACGCGGTCTTGCCCGAGGTGGAGATAATAGATATGCAGAGCGAGGCGGCGGCGGGCAACGGCAGCATTTTCAGCCGAAAGCTTGCCGAGGCGGTTAGCGAAACGCTCGCAAAGGGCGAACAGGCTATACTTTTGCTCAACCGCAGGGGGTACACGACGTATATGTCATGCGCCGAGTGCCGCGAGCCTGTAAGCTGCCCGAACTGCGATCTGCCGCTGACTTTTCACAAGAAAAACGGCAGGCTGATGTGCCACTACTGCGGATTTTCGATGGCTCAGCCGACGAAATGCCCAGCCTGCGGAAGCGAAAAGCTGCGGCAGAGCGGCGTGGGCACGCAGAAAGTAGAGGACGAGCTGGGAAAACTTTTCCCGCAGGCGCGCTTGCTGAGAATGGACGCGGATACAACGTTCACGCGCGGGGCGTATGAAGAGAGCTTTTCGGCTTTCGAGCGCGGCGAGTACGACATAATGCTCGGCACACAGATGATAGCCAAGGGGCTGAATTTCCCGAATGTGACGCTGGTGGGGATAATCTCCATCGACAAAGCGCTTTTCACGGGCGACTTCCGCAGCTACGAGCGCACTTTTTCTCTGATAACGCAGGTGGCGGGGCGCTCCGGCAGGGGCGACAAACCCGGCATGGCTTTCATACAGACATTCGTGCCCGACCACTACGTTATAAACCTAGCGGCGCAGCAGGATTACGACGAATTTTACGAGGAGGAAACGGCGCTGAGAAAAACGCTGCTTTTTCCCCCGTACTGCGATATATGCGCGGTGAATTTTTCATCTGAGATGGAGAGCCGTGCGATAGAAGGCTCGCGCAGCTTCTTGCAGACTTTGCGCGGCAAGATAGTAAACGAGCAGATAAAGATACCCCTGCGCGTGCTCGGCCCTACCCAATGCACGCTGGGCAGGATAAACAACAGATACAGATACAGGATAATAATAAAATGCCGCGTTTCAAAGCAGCTTCACGCGCTGATCTCTGACTGCATGGTGCGATTCATGAAAGACCGCAGGTTCAGCGAGGTGCGCATTTCGGCTGACATAAACGGCGATATAGGATCATGAATCGCGAAAGGATAAATTTATGGCAATAAGAACCATCGTTAAAAACGGCGACCCCGTACTCAGAAAGGTCTGCCGACCCGTTACCGACTTCGGCGAAAAGCTGCACACGGTGCTCGACGACATGGCTGAGACCATGCACGCGGCGGACGGCGTAGGGCTGGCAGGCCCGCAGGTGAGCTACCTGCGCCGCGTAGTAGTCATAGACGTGGGCGAGGGCGTTATCGAGCTGATAAACCCCGAGATAACGTGGCGCTCTGACGAAACGCAGTATGTGCAGGAGGGCTGCCTTTCATGCCCGAACCAGTGGGGAATGACCACCCGCCCGAAGCGCGTGAAATTCAAGGCGCAGAACAGAAACGGCGAATGGTACGAGATGGAGGCGGAAGACCTCTTCGCTCAGGCGGTATGCCACGAACTGGATCACTTAGAGGGCAAGCTTTTCGTAGACATAGTTGAAGAATGGCTGAAGCCTGAGAACGACTGATAATTCAACAGGAGAATTAGCAATATATGGATATAGTATTCATGGGCACGCCCGACTTTGCGGTAAAAGCGCTTGAAAAGCTTTATGAAAGTGGCGCACACAACGTAAAAGCGGTGTTTACCCAGCCCGATAAGCCGAAAGGCAGGGGCTACAAACTTGTGCCGCCGCCCGTAAAGACGCTTGCGCTGGAGCACGGCACGCCCGTTTACCAGCCGCAGAGCCTTAAAAAGGAAGCGGATGAGTATATCAGCGTGCTGAAAGAATGCGCGCCCGACTGCATAGTAGTAGCAGCGTACGGCAAGCTGCTGCCGAAAGAGGTGCTTGATATACCTAAGTACGGCTGCATAAACATACATGCCTCGCTGCTGCCCGAATACCGCGGCGCAGCGCCTATACAGCGCTCAGTGCTTGACGGCAAGGCGCAGACGGGCGTTACGATAATGCAGCTCGCCGAGGGGCTGGATACGGGCGATATGCTGCTGCAAAAGGCGGTAGACATCGGCGAGAACGCTACTTCGGCTGATATGTTCGATATACTTGCCGAGCTGGGCGCTGATATGCTGCTTGAAACGCTTGCGGCGCTGGAAAACGGCACGGCTGTACCCGTAAAGCAGGACGACTCGCTCGCAACATACGCGCACATCATCACGAAAGATATGTGCCCGATAGATTTCAGCAAGCCCGTTTTTGAGGTACACAAGCACATTTGCGGACTTTCGGACGCGCCCTGCGCGCTCTGCTACCTAAACGGCAAGCGCATAAAGGTCTACCGCTCAGAGATCATCTCGCGCGAGAAAACTCAGGCGCAGGCGGGCGAATTTGTAGGCGGCAAACGCTTTGACGTAGCCTGCGGCGAGGGAGTTATCCGCTTTACCGAGATACAGGCTGAGGGCGGCAAGCGCATGAAAGCGCAGGATTACCTAAACGGCAAGCCCGTAAAGGCGGGAACTGTGCTCACGAGCGAACCGTAGGAACTTAAAAAGTTAGGAGAAAAACGACTTGGAAAACGCCAGAAAAACAGCGGTAAAGCTGCTTTGCAGGATAGACGGCAGCAGCTCTTATTCAAACATACTGCTTGACGAGCATTTCAGCCGCTCGCAGCTTGACGCGCAGGGAAAGAAATTTTGCGCCGCGCTGTTTTACGGCACGCTCGAAAGGCGGCTGACGCTGGACGAGATTATAAAAACCTACTCGGCGAAGCCCGCGGACAAGCTGAACCCGGAGGTTCGCAACATACTGCGGACGGCGCTTTACCAGATATTATACATGAACTCCGTGCCCGAATCGGCGGCGGTGAACGAGGCGGTAAAACTCGCGGCGAAAAACCGTAACCCCGCGGTAAAGGGCTATGTGAACGGCCTGCTGAGGGCGTTTTTGCGGGCGGATAAAAAGTTGCCGCAGCCGAAAGACCCGCTTGAAAAACTGGCTTTTGAATACTCCTGCCCGCTGCCGCTCGTGAAAAAATGGGCGCAGGAATACGGCAGGCAGACGGCAGAGCAGATGCTCGCGACCTCGCTGGGCAGACCGCCCGTGACGGCTATGGTGAACACCACGCTCACCACGCCCGAAGCGCTTTGCGAAGAGCTGCGCGCCGAGGGATTTGGCGCTGAGCTGAACGCGCATTTCGCCGACTGTGTGAACATAGCGGGCGCTTCGCCCGAATCGGCGGAGGCTTTTAAGAAAGGGCTTTTCCACGTTCAAGATATTTCCAGCAGGATATGCTGCGGAACGCTTGGCGCGCAGGCGGGCGAAATAGTGCTCGACCTATGCGCAGCGCCGGGCGGAAAAAGCTTCACGATAGCCGAGCTGATGGGCGGCAGGGGCGAGCTTATGGCCTTCGACCTGCACAAAAACCGCGTTCGGCTGATAGCGGGCGGCGCGAAAAGGCTCGGGCTGGGCTGCATCACGGCGGCTGAGAACGACGCTAAGGCTTTTAACGAGAGCCTGCCGATGGCTGACCGCGTGCTTTGCGACGTGCCGTGCTCGGGTCTGGGCGTTATCCGCCGCAAGCCTGAGATAAAGTACAAAGACCTCGCGGAATTTGACCGACTGCCCGAAGTACAGTACAAGATACTGGAAACCTCGGCGGGGTATGTGAAGCAGGGCGGCGTGCTGCAATACTCGACCTGCACGCTTTCGCGCGCGGAGAACGACGAGGTGGCGGACAGATTTTTGCGCGAGCATCCCGAGTTTGAACCCGCGCCGCTGGGCGAAGCCGCAAAGCAGTTCGGCGGGGAGTGCAGACTTACCGTGCTGCCGAGCTATTTTGATTCAGACGGCTTCTTTATAGCAAAATTTGTGAGAAGATGATTTGAGAGGTGTTAACTTGGAGCAGCAGAAGACAGACATACTCAGCCTTTATCCCGAAGAGCTTGAGGCGGAGATACTGGCGATGGGCGAAAAGAAATTTCGCGCGAAGCAGATATTTGAGTGGCTGCACGTCAAAAATGTCGATAGTTTTGATAAAATGACTAATCTATCTGCACAACTCAGAGCGTGCCTTGAAGAAAAATTCTGTATAAAATCACTATTTGTATGCAAAACACTTGAATCTTGTACCGATAATACTGTAAAATATCTATATGGGCTCGATGATGGCAACCATATAGAATCGGTGCTGATGGAATACAGCTACGGAAACACCATTTGCGTGTCTACACAGGTGGGCTGCAAGATGGGCTGCCGCTTCTGCGCCTCCACCCAGGCGGGCCGCGTGCGCGATCTGGAAGCAGGCGAGATCTGCTCTGAGATCTACACCGCCCAGAAGGACATCGGGGAGCGCATTTCCCACATCGTGCTCATGGGCATCGGCGAGCCGCTGGACAACTTTGACGAAGTGATGCGCTTTTTGGAGAATATCACCTCGCCCGAGGGCGTCAATATCGGCATGCGCAACATCAGCCTTTCCACCTGCGGCCTTGTGCCCAAGATCGACCAGCTGGCGGAAAAAAAACTGCAGCTCACCCTTTCCATCTCGCTGCACGCACCCACCAACCAGATCCGCAGCAGTATGATGCCGGTCAACGATGCCTACCCGGTGGAGCAGCTGATCCAGACCGTGCGCCGGTATCAGGAGACCACCGGCCGCCGGGTCAGCTTTGAATATTCCATGGTGCGCGGTGTCAATGATTCTGATGTCTGCGCAAAGCAGCTGGCAGACCTGATCCGGGGCATGGGTGCTCATGTAAATCTGATCCCCATCAATCCGGTGGACGGCAGTCCGTATTCCGCCACGGACGCGGCCAATGTGCGCCGGTTCCAGCAAAAGCTTGAAAGTCTTGGCGTAAACGCTACGGTGCGCCGCCGCCTTGGCAGTGAGATCAGTGCCGCCTGCGGCCAGTTGCGCCGCGACGAAATGAACGGCAAGGCATAAATAGAGGGAGAAACCTATGAAACTTGCAGGAAAAACGGACGTGGGGCGCGTCCGGCAGGACAATCAGGATGATTACCGTGCCGGGGAACTGCCCGGCGATGCAGCATGGGCGCTGGTATGCGATGGCATGGGCGGCGCACGCGGCGGGCGGGAAGCCTCGCAGTGTGCGTGCAGCGTCATCGAGCGCTGCTTTCAGGAGCAGTACAGCCAGTGCATCCCCGGCGAAGAGGAGACTTTTCTGAAAAAGGCGCTGCTCAGTGCCAACCGCTATGTGTTCCAGAAGGCACTGCGGGAGGAGTCTCTGGCCGGTATGGGCACCACCGCCGTCTGCGCTTTGGTGCGCGGCGGCAAGGCCTATCTGAGCCACGCGGGCGATTCCCGCGCCTACCTGTACCGGGACGGTAAGCTGGCGCAGCTGACCCACGACCACTCCTATGTGCAGGAGCTGGTGGACTGCGGCACCATCACGCAGGAGCAGGCAGAGCATCACCCGCAGAAAAACATCATCACCCGGGCGCTGGGCGTGGATTACCGGCTGGAGCCGGAGTTCACCACAGTAGCGCTGCAGGCAGGGGATGTTCTGTTGCTGTGCACGGACGGCCTGACCAATGCCGTACCCACAGAGCAGCTGGAGCAACTGCTGCGCAGCGGGTCTTTTTACGATCTGCCGGACGTTCTGATCCGTACTGCCAACGAAAACGGCGGCCCGGATAACATTACCGCCCTGCTGGTGGGGGTGGAGCCGATGGAGGTGCGCCATGGATAACCTGATCGGTAAAAGACTGGACGGTCTGTACGAGGTGCAGGAGCTGATCGGCTCCGGCGGCATGGCCAACGTGTATAAGGCGGTCATGCGAGGACAGAACGGTCCTGTGCCTGCCGGGACTGTGGTGGCCGTCAAGGTGCTGCGGCGGGAGTATATGCACGACCCGGATCTTGTGCGCCGCTTTAAAAACGAATCCAAGGCCATCTCACTGCTGAATCACCCCAATATCGTTAAGGTGTACGATGTCTCGGTCAACGACCATCTGCAGTATATTGTTATGGAATATGTGGACGGCATGACCCTGCGGGAGTACCTCAACGAGCGGGGCGGCAAGCTTTCCAGCCGGGAGACCGTGCACTTCATCTCCCAGATCCTCAAGGCGCTGGAGCATGCCCACGCCAACGGCGTCGTGCACCGGGATATCAAGCCCCAGAATATTATGCTGCTGGATAACGGCCAGCTGCGCATGATGGACTTCGGTATCGCCCGCATTTCCCGGGCAGATAACCAGATGCTGGCCGGCAAGGCAATGGGCAGCGTGCATTATATCAGCCCGGAGCAGGCAAAAGGAGACGAGACCGACCGCACCAGCGACATCTACTCTGTGGGCGTCATGATGTACGAGATGCTTTCCGGACATCTGCCCTTTGATGCCGATGACGTGGTTGAGGTTGCCATCAAGCAGATCTCGGACGAGCCCCGCTCGCTGCACGAACTGGCACCGGAAGTGCCCTATGCGCTGGTGGAGATCACCGAAAAGGCTATGGCAAAGCTCCCCCAGAACCGCTACCCCTCGGCACGGGCGATGCTGGAAGCACTGGACACCTATGTGCAGAACCCCTCCGTGCTGTTTGAATATCAGTATATTACAGAAGAAGCGCCCGAAAAGGTGGTGAAACGTACCATGAACCAGAACCGCGCGATCCGTCAGAACGAACAGCCCGCACCCCGCAAAAAAGGCAAGGGAAAACCGGGCAAAAAACGCCGCACTGTCTTTTTGCCGGCCTTGTTCGGCATCACCATTGCCTTTGCACTGGCCTGCATGGCACTGTGCTGGATGATCCTGAACGACTCCTCCAACCTGATGAACAACAAGGCCGATGTCACCCTTGGAGACTATATCGGCATGACCAAGGATCAGGCCATGGCCACGGATCAAATCGCATCCGGCCAGATCTCCCCGGAGTGGGAAGAAGAGTACAACAGCAACTATGCGGCCGGTTATATCTATAAGCAGTCGCCGGTATCCGGCCGCACCGTCCGCGAGGGACAAAGCGTGACTTTGACCGTTAGTCTGGGCACCCAGTATGTCACCGTGCCGGACCTGACCAACTATGTGCAGACCGATGCCGAACAGCAGCTCAAGGCACTGGGCGTTTCGGTGCTGGTCACGCAGGCTGTGGATACCTCGGTGGCCTCCGGTGCGGTCATCCGCACCGACCCTGCCGCCGGTACGCAGGTGGCGGCAGGCTCTACGGTCATCCTCTATATCAGTCGTCCGCAGGTGTCCACCACCACCAAGGTGCCCTCGCTTACCGGCATGAGCGTGGATGATGCTCGCACCCTGCTGGTGCAGAACCATCTGGGGCTTGGCAGCCAGAGTGAAGAATACAGCGACCAGCCAGCAGGTACGGTGCTCAGCCAGAACCCTGCGGCAGGTACTACCGCAAAGCTGAACAGCCGCGTAAATGTTGTGGTCAGCGCGGGCGCTGCACCGGTACAGGAACCGGAGCAGCCGGGTGGCGATGGCACTACTTCCGGCACCACGGGCGAAGGTTCTACCGGCGGTGAGAGCACCGGCGGCAGCAGCGAGCCGAGCTCCAGCAGCAGCTCCACAGGCGGCGGTATTCTGGACTGGTGGTCCTCGCTGCTGGGCTGACGGAGGATATGCATGAACGGTTATATCGTAAAAGGCATTGGCGGCTTTTACTATGTAAAAACGCCGGATGGCATCGTGGAATGCAAGCCCCGCGGCATCTTCCGCAAGCAGAAGATCACCCCCGTGGCAGGGGATGAGGTGACGCTGGAGACCGAGAATGGCGCAGCGGTCATTGCGCAGATCGCGCCACGCAAAAACGTTTTTGTGCGCCCGCCGGTGGCAAATCTGGATGTGCTGTTTCTTGTGGCAAGCACCACCCAGCCTACCCCCAGTACGCTGGTTCTGGATAAGCTTTCGGCCATTGCGGTGGATAAGGGCGTACAGCCGGTGGTGGTGTGTACCAAAAGCGACCTTGCCGAGGCGGATTTTCTGGCAAACGCCTATGCAAAGTCCACTCTGCCGTTTATCCGCATCGACTACGAAAGCGGTGCAGGTCTGGACGAAGTAAAGCAGTGGATCAACAGCAGATTGTGCGCTTTCTGCGGCAACTCCGGTGTGGGTAAATCCACCCTGTTGAACGCATTGCTGCCGGACGCTGCCCGCGAGACCAGCGCCATCAGCCAGAAGTTGGGACGCGGCCGCCACACAACCCGTGAGGTGACCATCTTTGAAGCCTACGGCGGACGCATTGCCGACACGCCGGGCTTTGCCAGCCTGGAGGCGAATCGTGCCGGGTTCATCCCCAAGGAGAATCTGGAGCACGCCTTCCCGGAGTTCGGGCCTTATCTGGGGCAGTGCCAGTTTACCGGCTGCTCCCACCGCAGCGAAAAAGGCTGTGCTGTGCGGGCTGCGCTGGCAGAGGGCAAACTTTCCCAGACCCGGTACGACAGCTACTGCGCCATGTACGACGAGGTAAAGGATGTCAAGGACTGGCAGCGCCCGAAAGTGTAAAACGGAAGGAAGAATGAATGAGATGTCCCGTTGTGTGATCCTTTCCGCCTGCCCGGTGCAGCCGGAACTCAAACGCCTGTTGCGCAGTGATGATTTTATCATTGCCTGCGATGCGGGCTACCGCAACTGCGAACGGCTGGGCTGCAAGCCGGATATCATTGTAGGCGATTTTGATTCCGCTCCCTGTCCGCAGCAGAATGCGGACGATATCGTCGTTTTACCCCACGTCAAGGACGACACCGATACCGAGTATGCCGCAAAGCTCGCGGCGCAAAAGGGCTTTGACGAGGTGCTTTTGCTGGGCGCACTGGGCGGCAAGCGGGTGGAGCACACCCTTGCAAACCTGTGCACCGGCCTTGGGCTGGAGCAGCGCGGCATCCGCGCTGCCTTGCAGGACGAGCGCTCCCGCATCACCTTTGTGCTGCCGGGCGAGAGCCGCCGCTATCCCAAGGAGGAGTTCTTCTACTTCTCCGCCTTCCCCATGGAGGGACGCGCCGAGGGCGTGTATGAAAAAGGCTCCTTCTATGAGTTAGAGGATGCCGTGCTCACAGCAGGCTATCCGCTGGGCGTGAGCAACGAATATGCCGAAGGATCGGACTGCATCACCATCAGCACACGGCAGGGCGCGCTTGTGGTGGTGGAGACCATCGCAGATTAAACCTCTTCCCGGAACATTTTTGCCCGTCAGACGCTATAATGGGGTAAACATGAGCGAAAGGCGGGGTGGAGATGCAGGTAGTGGTCATTCGCAGCCCGAAAGCGCTGTGCGGCATTCTGCGCAAGCTGTTCGGCATCCGCAAAGAGAACTGAATCCAAAAAAGGCCGGTGTGTGGCAAAGCTGCTGCACACCGGCCTTTTACTGCCGGCATACCGTCGCCTGCTGCCGCATACACTCTTACGGAAACGGACAGGGAAAGGAGCACACTGCACATGGAACTGAAGATATTCCGGGACACGCTGCCGCAGGGCGGGGCAGGCTGTACCGTAAAAGCAGAACTTCCGCTGGAGACCGATATCCGCATCTCGGATGACCTGCCGCCGGTGGGTAAGCTGGTCAAGTGTTTTGTCCGCCCGGTTGTTCTGCAGCGGCAGTTGCAACCGGGCAGACTTACCTTAGAGGGCTATCTGCGCTGCACGGTGTTTTACCAGAGCGAAGCAGAAAAAGGCCTGTGCCAGACCGAGCAAAAGCTGCCCTTCACCCGGCAGCTGGAACTGCCGGAGCTTACCTTTACGGCATGGACAGCCGTGGTGGAAGGGCAGACGGAGTACCTCAACACCCGCGCGACAGACCCGCGCCGTATCGAGGTGCGGGGCGCCTATGGGCTGGTGGTCACGGTGCACACCCAGTGCAAGACCGAGGTGATCACCGCATTGGCAGATGGCGGCATCGAGCAGCAGCTGCGCACCCTGCAAGGCGTGCGCAGTGTAGCTGTGCTGGATAAGCTTGTTACCTTAGAGGGAGAGCTTGTCTTTGCAAAGCCCCCCGCGGCTGTACTGGATATTACCGGCAACGCCTGTGTGGCAGAGGTAAAGCTGCTTGCCGGTAAAGCTGTTGTCAAGGGGGAACTGCGGGTGCAGTGTGCATGGCGGGCAGAAGGGGACACTGCTCTGCAAAGTCAGGCGGCGGCACTGCCCTTCCAGCAGGTGATAGATCTTGAGGGCATCACCGAGGACTGCCGCTGCCTGTGTGTGGCAGAGCCGGTGGGGTTTACCCTGTCGCAGGCAGAAAGCGCCGCCGCCCAGCTGACGGCAAATGTCATGCTGCACCTGCGGGCATGGCGCAGCTATCAGCTGCAAGTGGCAGTGGATGCTTTTTCCACCCGGTTTGAAACGGAACTCACACCGCAGCCGCTCGTCACAGAGCAGTTGCTCTGCACCCTGAATGATACCGCCACCGCCACAGGCTCCGGACCTCTTCCGGATGCAGGGGCGCAGCTGCGGGCCTGTTTTGTGCATTACGGCCCCCAACAGACCGTCCAAAAAGGGGAGGGCTGGGTGCTTGCCGCAAAGGCGGTGGTAACAGCCCTTGCAGAGAACACCCTCGGCGAGCTGGAAAGCTACGAAAAAACCTTGGAGGTCGCTGTCCCGCTGCCCATTACGCCGCCGGAGGGAACGGTGCTTGTGCCGGAATGTTGGCTGTGCACCGAGAACGTGCAATGCACCTGTGCGGGCGGCACACTGGAAGCTACGATTACAGTCCGGGCAGAGGGCGCGATTTTAGGCTGTACCACCAGCCCGGTCATCGGCAGCATCACCCTTGGCGACCCGCTGCCCGATACCGACCCCGAGATCGCCTTGCGTATCTACTACGCACAGGCCGGAGAGGAGGTGTTTGCAGTGGCCCGGCGGTTCCATGTAGCTCCGGCGCAGATTCTTGCGGCGAATCAGCTGGAGGAGGAACTTGCCTGTCTGCCGCAGGCACAGCGGTTGCTGATCCCGGCCACCTGAGCGTAAGGCTGTAAATAATCGGAAAAACGCACTCCATTCCCGGCGCGGCAGCTCGTACCGTCCGGGAATGGAGTGCGTTTCGTTCGTGTTGCGCAGAGATACAATGCAAAGAGTTACTGAAAAGACAGAAAAGAAAGCTTGCGAAATAAGACGTACTGTCGCTGTAAAATGCGACAAGTATACACCTAGTATCTTTCGAAAGAGATTAAGAATCAACATAAGTGTCATACTGGCATCGATTTCATTTCTAAAAACATCTTAAAAATACGATTTGTATTTTACACTTTGCAGACCATCCATGGATGTGGTATACTGAAGTACAGTCTATAGAATCAGAATGTTTTCTGCCCGGGTCAACCTGCGCTCTGTAAGTCACATTGGGCACAGCAGGCAGAAAACAAAATCATATCGCAGGAGAGTGGAATATTTGGAACTGGGACAGGCAAAAAAGCGTGTGAAAGAACTGCGCGCAATTATTGAGAAAAACAACCGGCTTTACTACGATCAGGATGCGCCGGAGCTGGAGGATTTTGAATACGATGCCCTGACGCGGGAATTAAAGGAGCTGGAAGCACAGTTTCCCCAGCTGGTCACAGCAGCATCGCCCACTCAGAAGGTGGGTGGCACCGCCAGCAGCAAGCTGCCCAAGGTGACCCATGCCGTCAAGATGGAAAGTCTGCTGGATGCATTTTCCTTTGACGAGCTGCGGGACTTCGACCGCCGCGTCCGCGAGGCCGGAGTAGAGCCGGAGTATGTCGTAGAGATCAAGATCGATGGCCTTTCCTGCAGCTTGGAGTATGAGAATGGACAGCTCGTCCGCGCCTCCACCCGCGGTGACGGCGTGGTGGGCGAGGATGTTACCGCAAACGTGCGTGCCATCCGCAGCATCCCCAAGACCCTTAAAGACGCACCGGAGTTTCTGGAGGTGCGCGGCGAGGTATATATGCCTCACGAAGCCTTTCAGCACCTGTGTGCCGAGCAGGAATTACAGGGTGCTGCGCCCTTTAAAAACCCCCGCAATGCAGCAGCCGGATCTCTGCGGCAAAAGGACGCCCGCATCACCGGCAGCCGTGGGCTTTCCATCTTTGTGTTCAATGTGCAGCAGATCCGGGGCAAGACTTTGACCAAGCACTCCGAAAGCCTGGATTACCTCAAAAGTCTTGGCCTGCCGGTATCGCCGCGCTACCATGTGGTGCATGATATCGAGGACGCCATTGCCGAGATTGAGAACATCGGGCAGAACCGCTCCAAGCTGGATTTTGACATGGACGGTGCCGTTATCAAGGTGAACGATTTTGCGCAGCGGGAGCTGATGGGTTCTACCAACAAATTCCCGCGCTGGGCCATTGCCTTCAAATACCCGCCGGAGGTCAAGGAGACCACCCTGCGCAGCATCGAGGTGGCCGTTGGCCGCACCGGCGTGCTTACCCCCACCGCCTGCTTTGACCCGGTGTTTCTGGCAGGTACTACGGTAGCCCGCGCTACCCTCCACAACGAGGACTTCATCCGACAGTTCGGGCTGTGCATCGGGGACACCATTCGGGTGCGCAAGGCGGGCGATATTATCCCGGAGGTCATCGGGATCACCCATCATGCAGAGGGGGCTGAACCCTACACTATGCCCACGGTCTGCCCCTCCTGCGGTGCGCCGGTAGTGCATCTGGAGGACGAAGCTGCCCTGCGCTGCGTGAACCCGGAGTGTCCGGCACAAGCACTGCGCAACATCATCCATTTTGCCTCCCGGGATGCCATGGATATCGAAGGTCTGGGCGAGGCAGTAGCCACCCAATTGGTGGAAAAGGAACTGGTGCATTCCGCAGCAGATATCTACACGCTGACCCGGGAACAGCTGCTGGAGCTGGACAAATTCAAGGAGAAAAGCGCGGACAATCTGCTGCAAGCTATTACTGCCTCCAAGCAAAACAATCTGGATAAGCTTTTGTTCGGTTTTGGCATCCGCAACATCGGCGATAAGGCAGCCGCGCTGCTGGCAGAACATTTCGGCACACTGCAGGCCATCCGGGAAGCCACCGCAGAGCAGATCAGCCAGATCGACGGCTTCGGCGGCGTGATGGCGCAGAGTGTGGTGGAGTTCTTTGCCAAGGAAGGCACCACCGATCTGGTGCATCGCCTTGCAGATGCCGGGGTCAATATGCAGTGGAAGGGCGAGCCGAAGGGAGATAAACTGGCGGGCAAAACGCTGGTGGTCACCGGTACGCTGGAGACCCTCTCCCGCAACGAAGCCGAGGCGCTGATCGTGAAAAACGGCGGCAAAGCCAGCGGCTCGGTCTCCAAAAAAACGGCCTACGTTGTGGCCGGCACAGCGGCAGGCTCCAAACTGACCAAGGCACAGGCCCTCGGCGTACCTGTGCTGACGGAGGAAGAATTCCTTGCCATGCTGCGGGATGAACCGGAAGCTTAAATAGAATAGACTCAAAAGGCTCATGCAGTGGGTGTCCCCGCTGTGTGGGCCTTTTTTGCGTTCTAAAAACTCTGCCGCCGCATACAGTAGGAGCAAGAAACCAAAATGACGAGACAGAAGGAGAAACAGGATGGACGAGTATTACCGCGCTGTTCGGGCTCTGCCTGCATGGCTGGCGCGGCCTTTGAGCGCCCTGCCGCCGGACACTGCAGAACAGGTACATGAGATACGCCTCCGGGTCGGCTGCGGAGTACAGCTGACCATCGGCGGAAAGCCCTTCTGCCCGGCGGAACTGCCTGCTTTGCAGAAGCGCCGGAAGAGTAGTCGTTCCGACTCCGGAAACATCTGCACTTGTGCTCATTGCACCGGTCAGGCTGAGACCTACGGTCGTGAAGAACGTTGCTCCGTCGATCGTTTCCATCATCTGAATGCCCACCATGCGTGAGTCACCGATAAACAGCGCGTCGTTAAAATAGCCCTCGGGCGCGGTCGTGAACTGCAGGGGAGTGGGCGTAGGCTCCGGTGTCGGCTCAAGGCTCTCGGAGGGC
>OHHL01000439.1_pt1 | contig 15075 bp, 17 predicted proteins | sample 1568031 | NCBI WGS metagenome assembly OHHL01 (sample SAMEA3879513, study PRJEB24766) | human gut metagenome | biome: human-associated habitat; feature: feces | place: USA | collected 1985/1987 | reverse complement strand
CCGGCTTCTCCATAATTGCGTTTCCAACGACAATATCTACTTGCCCATCACTTGTGGCACTTATTAATCGTTCACAGGAATCCAATTCGATGTAATCATCCGAATCAACATATAAGACATATTCTCCTGTTGCCAAATTCAAACCAGCATTACGCGCATCTGAAAGTCCGCCATTTTTCTTGTGAATTACACGTATCCGTTCATCTTCCATTGCATACTGGTCACAAAGTATTGGACAACGGTCTGGGCTTCCATCATCAACTAAAATGATTTCCAGATTTTTATATGTCTGTTTCAACAAGCTCTGCACACAGCGATCCAGTTCTTTTTCTACTTTATATACGGGAACGATAATGCTAATTTTCCCCTGCATAATCTGTTTCTCCTTCAAGCCAAATGACTACCGTATTTACTTATACGGCTTATCCTTCATTTGGTATTTATTCTACAACAGGTGATGCAATATACCCCTCGGTGGCATTTTCTTTCGGTATTATTTTCCCCGGATTCCCGATTACAATTGAATGGTCAGGAACATCAAAATTAACATATGCGCCAGGAGCTATCAATACATCATTTCCTACTTTTACTTTTCCTACAACAATTGAGTTTGTGCCCAAAAACACATCATTTCCAATGATTGGCGTACCGGCTTTTGCACCACTGTCAATCTGCCCAAGCAGAACACCATTAAGGCAATCTACATTTTTTCCTACTTCAACACCTGGATTGAAAACAATTCCTCCTAGATGCCGTATTTTGAACCCCCCCCCCGATTTTACAGCGAGCCGGAATATCTGTATTGTATTTCACTTTATAGTGTTCGTATATAAATCGGACACATAAATAGACAATCTTACTTTTTTCTGCCCAGTATTCACAACGACGTTTTGCCCTCACAAATCTATACTGTGCAACCAATTCGGGATGACGCATTTCAGAAAGCCATCTTGTTCTATCGCCTTTATACATTTTGGTCTCCTACTATAATCTTATTTTTTATACATTTTTTCAATTTCATGTGCATGTTCTGCCATTGTTTTGACATCGAAATTTTCCACCGTATAAGAATTCATTTGCCGGACAATAGACGGATTGTCAATAATTTTTTTTAAGCAATCTTTTAGCTTGTGAACAGAACCCTCAATTACAAAACCGTTTTTCCCCTCAAGAATCAAATCTTTTGCTCCAACCTTTTCACTCACAATTACTGGAATTCCATAGCTCAACGCCTCTAGTACAGTGAATCCAAATGTTTCTTCCCATTCACTAGGAGTGATCAAAACATCAAATTGATCCATAACATTAGGAAGTTCTTGGTAAGAATATGGCTTGTGACATATCATATATGGCGGTGGATTATTAATTTCAACAAAAATGTGGGCTTCAAAATTATGTTCTCCACTTTGCCACAATGCATCGCATGCATTCTTAAACAAGTTATATCCCTTGTGGGTAGTAAGAGGTCCTAAATAGCCAAATCTTACCGGTGAACCTACTTTTCGTATTCTTTTATGATCTGCAATTGCTCCATTGGATATTGATATTACTTTCGCATTATCTCCGGCGTATCCTCGCTTCTTATAAATACAAAGCGTATTTGTGCTATTGAAATGAACAACGTCCATTTTTTCAAGCAAAACTATATTACGGTCGCGTAAATTCTGATATTCCTTTTGCTTCTTCGCATCAATAATTTCTGATTCAATCACCTGCTCTGTTGCATCGTACATTTTCCTATTGTGTCTAGCACGAAGCATCTTGATAACAGAGCTTTCCTTAACACTTTTATACAGTTCTGACTGAAAAAGTCTCATTTTATTAAATGACAAGCCATATTGATTGCAGCTTACACAATCGGAACATTTTTTGTCATCCTGACAATCTTTTCCAGAATGGAATAAATTGCAACGTGGGCATATCGGAAAATAATCATGAGTAGTAAATACAGTCTTAACTCCCACTTCATGCGCCGCTTCTACTAGTTCAGAAGGAAGTCCCATAAACGTATGAATATGAAACACCTGAAATGTGTGTTTTTGAAAGAATTCGGTATATACCTTTTTTTCTTTCTTAACCAGGTACATCGCAGGATTTTGAATTCCATCCATTAAGGGTATCGGCAATGGATTTAACAATTCATAACTTGTACAATACAAATCATTCTGTAGCTTATATTTTTGTTTTTGATTTACTTTCGACTTTGGAGTAAGATCATATAGTCTACCCGGCCATAAAAGCCCAACCTGATGCCCGACTTTAGCCTGTTCAATCATCAAATCCAAGCAATACTGTGTCATTCCTCCTCGACGGAACGGAGGGAAGCCAAGTGAATAATGTAATATGTTCATCGTCTTTTCTCAATTCAGCATTTCAAAATAGATATCTTGCATCGCTTTTTTAGAATGTTCAACATCAAATGGTTCTGCTGCTTTCTCACAATTTTCGGCCATAGACTTACGCAAGCTTGCATCCGCAAGCTTATTAATAGCCCAAGCAAATGCATCTTCATCAAAAGGATCACACAAATAGCCATTGATGCCATCTGTAATATAATCCACAATGCCATGTACATTAGATGCTATCACTGGAAGGCCTGCTGCCAGCATTTCAATGCCAGAAAGTCCCAATCCTTCTCTTGTTGACGGCATAACACCAATATCTGCACATTTACATATCTGCAGAATATCATCGCGTAATCCCATCAGTCTCAAATCAACCCCAGTTTGTTTAGCAAGCTGCTCTAATTCGGCTTTTGTATTTGCACTCGTCATGGCATTGCCACAAATCATGAAAACTGCATCCGGTATTTGAGATTTGGCAAGGGCTTTTACGATAACCTGATGATTTTTTCTGTGAGAGAGTTCGCCTACTGCCAACACTAACAGCTGATCATCTCTAATGCCTAGAGTCTTCCTATACGCCGAACGATCTATATCTATATCACGAAAATGCTTTGTATCCACGCCAACTCCTGGAATATAAAAAACTTTTCCACAATGTAATTTCTTTGCATTCTCGTAATCTTCTCTGTTAATGGTAATGATGGCGTCACAATATCTTGACATCATATCTTCAATGGTATGAAAAACGATCCATGTTTTCTTGCTAGAGTGCTTGTGAAAATAGAATCCATGTGTGGTGTATATCACAATACTTCCTGCTTTTCGCTGCCTTCTTCCTGCGAATCGAGCAATTGCACCCGCAATCGGAGTATGGCAATGAATTAAATCAAAGTGTTCTTTTTTGAACAATTCTGCCATCTGTTTATACGACTTCAAGGTTTCAAAGGATACCGGTTTGCTAGACGAAAAATCGATTTGATGAAAAACAACATTCATGTCTTCAAAATATGCTGGCATACATTCGGCCCCAGCGTGATAGATATTTGCAGCACAGTGTACTTCATATCCCATTTTCTGAAGCGTAATAATATCGTTCGTTAAAAAGCTTTTTGTAAAGCGAGCCAGCGCAGTCACAATTAATGCTCTTTTCATTTTTTTACAATCATTCGTCACCGTTTTTTCTCCTCACATCATTTCATATTTAAAAATCCTACATAATCATAATCATCAATCCATCGTCTACCTGTGAATTTGCCCTTATATTTACACAAGTCCATTACATCGCCATTCGGTTGCTCTGACCCAGAAATATAATATGAGCATTTGATTTCAGGCATCGGACGTGCCGTAAGTGCTAACTTATGTTTATAAGAAAGTTCATCAAACTTCTTTAGAAGTTCTTCTGTACAGCCATTTTGTTGAACTAAAATAACATAGAGATTATCTCTATTAATTCTCTCGGTCCTTTTTTCCCAGATTCTTTTGGCTTCATCAAAAGATGGATAATGCATGAAATAAATAGTTATATCATCCAGCTTAGCGACCGGATAATCCTTGTCACTTTGAGTTTCTACTAGAGTCTGGCCCAAATAGTAATCTAGTTTTTCCAAAAACTTGATGTAGTCCTCTGCGCCAAAAAACAAGTTAACTGTTGGAGAATTAAAGCGTTCCCCCAACTCGTGAAGGATCACCCCCCCCACACAGTTATTGCATAGTATCGTGAAATTCCTATTGAAAAGCCGCTTTCTATTTTCAGAATTCAATGCCGTTCTCAAAAAAGCTCTATAATATTTTGAGATTTTCATATATATTTCCTACCTCGTTTATTTTGTAAACACATCTGCGTACTGCCCACAAATTTTATCCCACGTGTACTCTTCCGCCACACGCTTCTTAGCTCTCCGTCCCATCTCAGCGATTTGATCTGCACTCATCTGATCTGCTTTATCGATCAGCTTTGCAAGGCTGCCAGACTTCCGGCTCCAGTACAAAGCACAATCTTCTGCAACTTCTTTATTAAAACCAACATCAACCAGCAGATTCAGATCCGTGCTGCCAAGAGCCTCAATCAGCGACGGATTCGTACCGCCAACCGTATGGCCGTGGAAATAAGCATAGGCGTTCTCACGAATCTTCTTCAACAGTTCCTGGTCATAAACAGTGCCCACAAATTTAATTCTCTTATCGCTCTTGAAATGAAGTTTTTCCTCAAGCTCATTCAAAAACTTCTCATTCACATTTGTAATAATGGCAAAATCCTTTTTGCTCTTGCTTTTCATGAACTCTCGAATCATAACTTCAAAAGAGTTCTCTGGGACAAAACGACCGACAACAAGGTAGTAGTCCTTTTTCGTCAGTCCTTTTTCTTTATACCAGTTCACCAGCTTCTCATCGTCATCAGCTAACTTACTGAGGGTTAGATCTGCACCATACGCAATAAATGTGGTCTTCGGATTTTTGCCCTTGATGCCTTTTCCGTCATAGCACTCGTGGATATACTTCTCTATGTTCACTGAGTCGCAGATGGCAAGATCACAATATTTGACCATCATCTGCTCTGAAATCTTCCAATACCTACGAATCGGTGCGGACCACCGAGCCCTCATCCACTCATGTCCGTCCGGATTCAGGTATACCGTGCCGCCCAGTTTATGGATTTCTTTGTAGAAATGTGCCGCAAAAGGTCCGATTCGACATGCCATTATGTAAACAATCGGGTGAGGAATATGATTTTTCTTAATATGCTCGCAGCAAGTCTTTAGTGCAGCAACATCATAATAAATTGCCTGTGCAGGCCCAATCTGGGGAACATCAATTTTGAAGCAATGGGCATTGTGGAGTTCAAATTCGTGGTCGTTGATCTTTGTCACGCCCTCAAACTTGCTCTCATCCATACAGCCGTCACCATTAGCTTTACAGGCAACATGATATTTGATGTTTTCTTTATTCTGGTGATACTCCGTGAGCTTATAAACGAATGTTTCATAACCACCATACGCTCCAAGGCTTTTTGCACCCACGAGGTACACATGCTGCACTTTGTCATTTAACTGCATTTTTCCATTCCATCCTCATTTTTATCGTTAGCGTTTCATTCATTTTTTGAACAGAACGATTACGTACTTTTTCTATGTCTTTATTCCAACCTCAATTTTTCCATTGCACGACAACAAGCCTGTATACAGATTGCAGCAGCAATCTATACGCAGGCTCGCCTTCGTACCTCCTTATTCTGTTTTCTGCTCTAACCAGCTTTCGCTGTGGTGGGTTAAGTATAGAGCGCAACCAGAAGCCATTAGCACCTGAAATCACACTGGCCGTAACGCACCATGACAGGCAGAAACACGTTGAGGTGAAAAGGTCAAGCCGCGTAAACCCGCATGAAATCAGGCTTTTCTCTGGTTGTCCATATTATTTCACACTCCCCGTAACCAAAGGACGGGTTATTGTAGTGGCTGCCAATACGAGGGTCAAGGCATACACCGTCGATAATCTGCTGGGTGTTCAAGCCCTTGCTCTCTGCATAGGTGTCCAGTTCGTTAAAGTAAGCCACGCGCAGGGCCAGATATGTATTGGCGAACAGCTTAACGGCCTCTGCTTCGGTGAAGCCCATAAACAGAGTGTCGATGTTCTCCTTGATAGCACCTTCCTGTAGCAGACCAGCGAACTCGTGTGCTGCTTCGACCAGACGCTCATCGTTCAGGTCAGTACCAACGATGATACGGCTCGGATACAGATTGTCATACAGAGCCTTTGACTCACGCAGGAACTCCGGGCTGAAGATGATGTTCTTACTGTTGAACTTCTCACGCACAGAAGCGGTGTAACCCACAGGGATTGTGGATTTAATGACCATGATAGCATCCGGGTTATATTCCATGACCAGCTTGATCACAGCCTCAACCGCAGATGTGTCGAAATGCTGCGTGTGGCTGTCGTAGTTCGTAGGGGCCGCTATAACAACAAAGTCCGCATCAGAGTATGCAGCCTTTGCATCCAGAGTTGCGGTCAGGTTCAATTCTTTTTCTGCGAGATACTTCTCGATATAGTCATCCTGAATCGGAGACTTGCGATTGTTAATCATGTCCACCTTCTCTGGAATGATATCCACAGCAGTCACCTGATGGTGCTGGCTCAACAGAGTTGCAATGGACAGGCCAACGTAGCCGGTACCTGCAACAGCAATCTTATAATTTTTCATAATAAACTGCTCCTCCAATTCTCATTGCGCATATCTTCTAAATTTAGTTTGTGTCTATGTAGTCATCCCGAAAGACGGTATCGTGAGTTTTTACTCCCCACGCCCCAATAGACACACCTTAAACGTCTTAAAAATAATCTTCCAATCCACCCAGAAGCTGCGCTCTTTGACGTATTTCACGTCCAGATCCATCCACTCCTCAAAGGAGAGATCATTGCGGTGCGGGGCGATCTGCCAATAGCAACTCAGGCCGGGGGTCACATACAGACGCTGCTTTTCGTAGTCGCCGTACTGCTCCACCTCGCGGGGAAGTGCCGGGCGGGGGCCAACGATGCTCATATCGCTATTCGTTTTGAAGTAATCCCTTTAACTCACACCGTTCCCGCAAGCACCTTCCTTTTAGATAACCGTTCCTCTTTTCCTAAAACTGGCAGACCGTTATTCCTGATCTCCGGGCAAGCAAAAGCCCTCGGACGACAGCTTCGCCCAAGGTCATTTCAAATGCAATGTGGCCGTAATGAAAACCAGAACGTCATGCTACAGCTCAAGCGTCGCATGTGTATTGCTTCCAGTATGCAATATTTCACATTTTTGTAGAACCTCAACAAGCCCACTTCATTTTCACCTTTGCGCATCACGCCAGCAAGGGAAACAGCAGTGGGCTTTTTATTTTGGTCTATCATTCGGGTTTCCTTATGATCTATCACATGATTGTTCGCAAACAGACATAAGCCCACACGATTCACCTCCTTACCGCAATCAAGGCGTATCCTTCCATCACAAAACAGAGGATACCAGTTTTTCTACGTGGCCGTCTGAATTCTCTTATTATTCTATCATGGTTATATCTGGGAATCAATAGAAATACGAGGAAATGTATCCATCCATGCTTTAGAAAAAAATGCGATTCAACTTAAACTTTTTTGCACATTGCCCAGTTTCGCATGAAAGCTCCAGATGAAATCATCGATGGACAAAATGTGTGGTCATATAGTTGTCCAAGGCGCTGGAGAGTGCAGTCAGGTGTGATAGCCGCTCCGATGTAATGACAGCCGTTAAATAGAACGCGCCCCTCGCACTGAAAAGCCGGTTTATGCCGTCACATTGATCAGGAGTTCTGACGAGGCATATTACACAGTACCACATAATTTTTACTCTCTCCCCTGCTGCTCCCATTTATATATAGGTGTACTCAGCATCCCGTCACTGCAGCTTCTACCTGCTCTGAATCAGGCTATTTTTACGTTAAAAAGACCCCTGCCAATCACATTTCTGTGAAAGGCAGAGGCCTTCTGCTGCTAGATTTTAATCAGGTCTGGGGAGATGGAACGACTATCTCATTCTACTGGGTCATTGTCCCCTTCCAGATTTTTAACTACCCCCGGGGTATCTGACGCGCTGAGCATCTGTTCTTGCTCCATACGGCGGCGCACAGCTTCCACCACATAGGCGGTCGCACTTTCTCCAGCTTGTTCTGCTGCCGCTTCAATCGCTTTTTTGCTCTGTGGACTATCAATTCTCAAATTCAACACGAGCCGTTCATAGGTTTTTGCGTTGTACTTTGATCTGCTGGCTGTACTTGTTTTTCCGCCCATTCTAACACCAACTTTCTTTGGACTCTTAAAGGTATTATATCATAATCTTTTGCCTTTGCGTACTATTCCCAGTATGCATTTTGCACAGATATTTGCACTTTTCTTTGGTGATTATTCCATCTTGCATACTGTGCACAGTAGGTGTATACTCATGCCATCGGGAACACCGGTTCTCACATCCGACCATTCACCCAACGATTTGAAGAGAGGTACGCACATGAGTATCAACGTTTTACTGACCCTTGTCGAGCAGTACAAGGAAGCCGCCCAACTGATCGAGGCCGCACAGGCTGAACAGGAACAGCTGAAGATCCAGATCCGCGAGGCACTGGCAGAGCGCTCCACCAACTATCTGGAAGTAGGATGCCACAAAGTCCGCTTGTCCGATTTCTCCAGCACCCGACTGGACAGCAAAGCCAACAAGGCCGTAGCGCCCGACCTGTACGACCAGTACAGCAAAACGGTCACCGGCACCCGCCTGAGCATCACCTGACATCACCCGAAAAAAAAGCCCCATACAGCGCCTACCGACCAAAGTTTGCGCTGTACAGAGCCCACAACACCCGCCGGGGCGGGCTACACCAATATTATACCTGTCCCGGCCTTTTTTATCAAGAGAAAGGTTCGAAAAATCATGAAACAGACTGTCAAAACCTCCCGCGCTGCTGGTCAGCTGGAAAAGATGTTCCGCGAGCTCAACAAGCACTACTTTGCAGGCAAGCTGCCCGAGCCCATCATCAGCCTGAAAAAGACCCCGTCCGCCTATGGTCATATCACCTGCTCCAAGGTCTGGCAGGCAGGCGGCGAGAACAAGTACGAGATCAATATTTCGTCGGCTACCCTTGACCGTCCCATTGAAGAGACCGCATCCACCCTGCTGCACGAGATGGTGCACGAGCATTGCATGGAGACCGGCATCAAGGATACCAGCAACAACGGGGTCTATCACAACCGGCGCTTTAAGGAGCAGGCCGAGGCACACGGCTTGACTGTCGACCACCACGAAAAGTACGGCTGGACCATCACGAGCCCGTCCGAAGAGCTGCTGGACTTCATCATCTTTCAAGGCTGGCAGGACATCCAGATGGGTGAGCGGCTGGCATGGTCGGAGATGGCAGGCACCGGAGCAGGCAGCAAGGCACCCGGCAGCAGTCAGACCGGCGCACCGAAACCTCCCAAGGCAAAGAGCAGCACCCGGCGGTGGGTATGCCCCAAGTGCGGTACCATCATCCGGAGCACCAAGGACGTGCGGGTCATCTGCGCGGACTGCATGGAGCTGTTCGTGAAGGCTGACTAATCATAGCAGGACAGAGAGCGAGGGCACGAGTGAGAGTAGTGCTATATATAAAATTACAGGAGGCTCCTCATGGATACTTATAAAATCGCTATTGACACCTTTCTTGCCGAGACATCCGAGTGCAAAACCAGTGGGTGCGCCGTTTTTACCGGGGCAGACATCGCATTCCAAGACATCCAGCTGCACACGCACCGGAACAAGTCAGAGCTGCATTTCATGGCCGGACACACCATGCTTTCCATCCCCCTTGCCAGCATCCTGAGCATTGAAAAACTGGTATTGCGGGATATCCAGACCACCGAGTATGAGATCATCACCAAAGAGAGCGGCACCATTACCCTTGACGTTGTTTAAAAATGCACCCGTAAAGACAGAGATCCGCCGGGCTGTGAGAGGACGCCCATTATTTAAAGGAGAGCAGCTATGACCATTATATCAGAACGTTTGCAGCATCTGCGCCTGACGCACGGCTATACCCAGACCGAGCTTGCCCGAACCATGGGTGTGAGCCGCCGGGCAGTCTATGCATGGGAACACGACAAATGTCCCGAGATCCCTCATCTGATCCAGCTTGCCCAATTCTATCAGGTGTCGACCGATTATCTGTTGGGGCTGACGGAGTGAGGTGCTCCCCGCCACCGGAGGCCTTACCGGAGACTTTTTGCCTGCTATAGTGCGGTCAACCATCAGTCCGCGCGACGGCAGCCACAACGCTCCATATTTTTAACAGCACACTTATAAGTCCATCTTATCGGACGCACTGTTTGGTAGACTTCAGGTACAGCAAAGCAAACACACTTCAAAATACAGGAGGAAACTATTATGGCAGGCGCTTTTTCGTTATTTTTAGGCATGTTGGGTCTTGGTGCAGCTGGTGCAGTCAGCGCGGGACAGAACGCAAAAATCAAGAAGGCAGATTATCAGTATGGCGAGGAGCACGGCCTTCACGGCACCTCTGAGGTTCTGCAAATGCGGGAGCGAGTGCGTAAAGAATGGTGGAGCATCTGCGGCAAAACCTACAACGCATGTGAGCGGCCTGCATCGAGTTACGGCGACCTCAGCAGAACCCCGTGGTGCTATCTGAAAAAGCGCTGGTTCATTGACCACCTGAACAAAAAGGGCATCCCTTATGATGATCTGGTCGTGGATGATGTTACTGGCGTTACCTTCTACGAGAGCCAGAAAAGGACGTCCCAAGCATATATGAGAAAGCTGCGGTAATAGCACACTGTACCACATCATCATCACCACTTCTATCAGAAACAGGAGGTAAGCTTATGGCTGAAAACAAATATGTGCTCAAAGCGCTATCTACATACACAGGCAAGGAAAACACCCTATACCAGAAAGAGTTCGATACCCGTGAGCGCGCCGAGATGTATCGGGACATCCTTGAGAGCCTGTCCTGAAGAAAGCGCAAGCGGACAATCCAGTCTTGCCCTATGTAACGTATGTTATCGAGGAGCTTCCAGAGGGATGATATCATGGGAAAGAAACCAACCGGCTATGCACGTCAAAAAATAATCGTACAGCACAAAACGTGGGTTCCATTCGATGAATGGATCTATCAACGGAACGAGGCAAATTACAGGTATGCTGATGCGGTGCGCAGCAACATCGGATATGCGTTGGACCAGCAGAAGCAACAAGAACGCCACAAAGCTTTTGTAGAAAACGCAAAAAAACACAATATTCCGATTCCGAAGAAAAAGAAAGAGCCATGGGAGGATTGACCAACTATAAAGCAACAGAGCTCTGCCGCTCAGACACGAGTAGCAGGGCTTTTTTTACGCGGTATTCGGTCAAGAAGTGAACTTAAAGAGCGGCGTTTAATATCAGACAGCAGATATCCCGGCGGATTTTCGATTTGATTATGAGTCTCCCCGAAATTGTGGGGGAACAGTTTCATTCGACCACTTTTAGTCAAACGTTATTGGTTTTATAGAACATGGAGGACCGCTCATTTTTGAGCATACTCACTTGTGCGCACGGAGAACATGTTTGAGCACCATCTACATCTGCTCAAAATTGAGCATATCTTTCTCTTGATGGGGTCAGTCTAAGCGACCTCACTCCAATTTAGGCCGTTGCCGGTGCGTACTGTTTGGCACAGTGTCGTGTATAGTGATTCTATCAGCGCGGAAAATTGCGCCTTGATCCGTTGAATTCGTTTACCAATTTGGTAAATGAGGTTGGAAGTCACACGTAGATACGTCTTGACTCACTTTCAAGGGTACTCAAATCGAGTACGGTTGATGGTAAGAGAACGGTAGCACGTGAAGTTATCTGATACAGTTTGCGTGGTGTCATCGAAATCTGGCGCTACAACACCAATCCCAAGACCAACGCCCTTATAGACCGTATATACCATAGACAAGTACCCTGCCAATTCACGCCGCCGGGCATCCAAGGTCGCATGGAATCTCTGCCCCGAGCGTGTTCAGGAGTTGGCTGGCTATCTGCTGAATGGTCGCCCCTCTGCCGTGACCATGCTCGAGCTGCTCTATAATGGTGTCGCCCTCTATGACGATCTCTCTATTCTGAAATAAACGTCTTTCAATAGCAACACCCCGCTACTCTATGTCGAGCAGTGGGGTGTTTTTGCGTCTTGATGAGGTTTCAACTACCGTCAAAATGACGGGTGTTGAGGATCATCACGAAATATCAACTTCCTATCTGAGCGCTATTGAACTTTTACCGATTTGGATAATGTTCATTGATCGTATCATCGATAGAATATGGATTTCGGCAGTCACTTTGTCCTCTGAGCTTTTCCAACCGTAATCATTTTGATAACAGTTCATCGACACTCAACTTGAGGGGGTGAGCTTCTGAATGCCGAACAATTTGTTCGATGTTGTATAGGCATTGTCTTGAATGGTCCTTTTGGGGCAGCTCAAAATCCAGTCATCAAACGATATCCACAGCGCAGGCATTCTTATATTATACGGTAACACGATATATTCCGTTCGAGGTATACTTTTTAATTGTATCAATCCAGATAGAATCACACCGCAGCAGACGTTTTTCTCAACCATTTGAGATATTTCACTATGATCGAATCAATGGTGGGTTTCCCTCTTCTCCCACCCCCTCATCTTCTTTCCTCTTTTTTCGTAAACACTTTAATATCTCGCACGCTCGATGCTCGCGAGTGAGATATCAAAGTATTCACGAATCTCAAATTATAAATATATCATAAGTCTGTTATTTTCTCTTGTTCTCTATTCTGTTGTCTGAATTTGGCTCATTTTTTGTACCTATTTTATATAGAGCGAGTACAGTTTTTGCGCCAAAATCATATCAGATCCGAATCAATTTCCATAATGTTTTATTGCGGTTCTCATTTCTCTTAAATTCTCGAACTGTAATAATCTTGACACCATAGATTTGAAGTTTACGATTTAATGCGTCTTGCCCCATCGGACGTCCTTTATACTCTTTGAACACCTTCAAGGCCCTGATACTTTCGTACATATCTTCCTTCAACATCGGCTGATTCAAGTGTGCATTTATCCAGTCCACCACCGAATCAAAGCGATACGGCACCGTTTCCTCCGCTAACACCGGCGCATACTTTGCAAAGACCTGCTTATATGACGTTTCGAGCATTTCGTTAAGCAGCTCCAATTCTCGCTTCAATTGCCGGACACCGAGCGGATTCACGCGGTATTCACCCTTTGCATCATCGAACTCCATGATCTTGCACTTTCTTATTTTGTTATTGATACTATCGGGCTTTCCACTGTTTCGGAACACTTCAAATGCCTCCGCCCCCGCAAGATATGCCACTGCAGGCCTCAACTCTTCTATCACGATGGCCTTAAATTTCTTCAGGTCACCATAATACCAGTCCGCATCATAATCACGAAAATAGACCGTACAGGTATCGTCGACATCAAGTGGGCGCTTTCGACCTGTTGACTGAATGATGTCCGTCGGCTTCCATTGGTCGATATACAGGTGTTTTACTGTACGGTCTTTGATCTCGGTGCCTATGCCAAACGCCTTTGTGGTGAATAAATATCTTTTTTGGAGCTCTCTGTCCTTGACACATTCCGTCAGCTTATTGAACATTTTGCCGTATTTCGGGTTATTCTCGGAGCAGTAATAGGCAGCTGTATCGCCAAATATCTCCTTCATTTTGAGCAGATCTCCGCCGGATGATACAAATATAACGGCCTTTTCGTCTTCCGGGAGACATTTTAGCATCATGACCAGATTTTCCCTCGAATAGAAATATTTCTGCTTGATATGCTGGTAATCTTGCGGCAGTTTGTAGATGCGATCTTCGGGAGTCTTTGAGGTCTCCTCCAGCAGCTTATAGGTCTCCTCGCCCGTTGCGCTCATATAGATAACCACATGGTCGGCTTCAGCCTTTTGCAGCACTTCCAGCGACAAATAGGTATTTATTCCATAAGAGGAAAAATCTGTAAAATAGTGGCATTCATCCGCAACGATGTACTTGAACCCCGTCAGATACTTTTTCAGCGACGCCGGATCATTCCTGTATTTCGTCTCAATATTCTGATAGGTCCGGACCTCTAGCATGTTCTCGTAGAACGCATCATTAGTCATTGCTATTTCCATTGGCTCACCATCGACCTCGGCAATAGCGGCTTCCGTTCTGCGTTGGAGCATCTCGGCGTGAAGGGTATTTAGCGGGCAGAGGCATAGAACCCGGCCTATGGTCGTTTTTTTCAGCATCTCATCAACGCGCCAGCTCACCAGCTTCTTAATGATAAATTCGTTCTTGCCACGTCCGGTTCCCATATCCAGAAGAACTCTTCCGTTCCCCCAATGCTGGAATGCATCACCGATCAATTCTGAAGCATACGCCCACCGCTCCTTCTCCGCCGGGGCGTCCTCTCCTGTCTGTCCCAATGGCACGATCGCTTCTGCAGGCACCACTTCTACCTCTGGCACTTTCTCTGCCTCCTGAACGGCACAGCACCCTTCCTGCAGCTCGGCAGGCCTTGGCGTCTGTGGACTGGATGTTCCCTCTGCCTCTGCTTCCAGCTCTGCTGCCTGTCTGGTGGGCTCTGCCCCTTGTTGCATAAGCGTCTCCGCTGCAGTTGCCTCCGGTGCTATTACCCCTTGTGCAGTCGCGTTCACAGCCTCCTTCTCCGGTGCTGTCAGGGCTCCTATCGCATCTGGCACATCATATCCTTCTGTAGCGTCTGGGACGTTGTCTAGCACCGTGTCTGCAGCGCTCTCTGGCGCATCCCCTGACACATCACCCGGCACACTATCCACGCTCGGCGGAGCATCCACCGCCTCATCCAATACAGCGCCCTGTGGGGTATCTGGCGCACTCTCCGGCTCCATGGCGCAGGGCATATCCCCGGCGGCTTGCTCTGTGGCGCACGTGGCTGCCTTCTGTGCCTCCAGCTCCGCCCGTCTCTCCTCCGGTGTCATCCTGTTCCAGTGCAGGAACCTGTCCATCTCTTCTAGCGACTCCTGCATCGTCATTTTTTTAGGGTCCTTAGAGCAATGGAATTCCAGCTCATCCTCGGGTAGTTGCTTTTCCTCCTCACACTCCTTCAGGTAGTCCTCATATTCATGAGTTCTGTTCTTTTCATCGGACAGCTTCAGGAAAAAACCGCCGAATGGCCAATGTGTCTTTTTATCACTCAT